>SXGR01622125.1_pt1 | contig 16272 bp, 9 predicted proteins | sample 3174711 | NCBI WGS metagenome assembly SXGR01 (sample SAMN11356860, study PRJNA531348) | freshwater metagenome | isolation source: freshwater sample F1-60 | place: China: Fuxian Lake, Yuxi | collected 2017-12-25
ATTGCTTCTTCCATCGTCAACATAGATTTCTAATATCTAATACTAACAAACCAACTGTGGGAAATAACCGCGGGAGGCTTTATGGGCATGAAAATGCCATCAGAAGACTCCATCGCCTAACGGACCGAACGTTGCGGGGCAACGGAGGGTTAAGGGTTAGGTTAAGCGTTAACTTTCCATTTCTCAGCCTCAATGGACAGCCGCACACACGGCGTCCGGGCACAGGAACCTTAAGGAATCCCCCAAAATAACGCAACCCAGAAGATTATTGAGATTATTGAGATTGGGAGTTCAGGAACAGTCACGGCTAGGAGCCGAGATCGTTCAGGTGGAGACCAAATCGGCTATGAGGGGTTTTTCCTTCCTGAACTGGCTCACACTCAGAATGCTAAATCCAACGACGCGCCCCTGAGCGTCCACCCGCTCCATCAATGCGTCGTTGTCTGTCTCCTTCGCATAACCTGTGACGTCCGAAAAGCGGACTTCGAGGAAATCCGCCTCAGCATCGAACCATACCCTTAGTTTATCTGGCATTGTCGTTAGTATCAGGCGGTCTGAACCTGCAGGTCTCTCAGATCGAGATGGGGCGTCCGCTGTGAAAGGCGGTGCATCTCTACACCGACCACTTGATTGTGTTCGTTGAAGTCCAGCACCACGCCTGGGGATACTTCCTCGGACTCGATGATCTTGGAATCATCCAGCCGGAGGTAAAGGGCATCGGCTGCGCTATCTATGTGTAGTTTCATAGGTCCCTTTTAAAGGTTCGGTCGAAGAATACACTTACAACTCGGTTGGGTTCAACTGTCGTATTTACGGCCACTCGCAAATAACGGCCGCCAAATTCGGGAATGGAGCGAAAAAACCGCTGCACCGTGGCGTCCTCTGGGTCAAACATTACACATTCGGGGCAGGACAAAGTTCTCTCCAACCATTCGATCGGAATCCCCCGTTCCCCAAGAACTTGCTGCGCGTGTTTGGTAAGGACGAACGAGTTCATTGGGCGGTGCCATTGAGCGGAAGGGTTTCAGAATTAGAAAAAATAAATCTCATGGTTTGAGCCGCTTCTGCTTCAGTGGCTTGTCCAGCGGTTTCGCCTTCTTCACGGACTGGGTTAAAGCGAGGTAGTTCTCGCTGGTAACGACTTTGCGTCCGCTCTTTCGTTCAAGTTCGCGCCTAGCGTTGCCGGCCACCGTGCCTCCAGCGTGGGCGGCTTGTTTGCTCTCCGGAAAACCCTGAGAGTCGCGGGTTCGGGTGATTTCGGTAGTGGCCGCTTCACCTAGCATGGAGAAGATGAGTTCAAGGTCTGTCATGTGGTCGCGGAGGTTCTCGCGCTTGAGCCGTTTGAACTCGGCGTATTGACTGGGGGTGAGGCCGAAGGTTGCTTGGGAGATCTCGGCGGTAAGGATGGCGCATTCGCGCTGTTGCCGGACGCCGCGCTTTTTCCATTCATCGGTGAGTTCGTCGCGGATGGCGATGGAGCGCATCCGTTTCTCAATCCAATCGTCGGAGTAGCCTTTGGCCTTGTAGAGGGCACGGGTGCGTTTGGTGGCGAGTTCCGGATCCTCGATTTCTTGGATATGTTCGTAGCCCACCTTGGCTAGCCAACGTTTGAAGGGTTCGGCCTTGGGGCTGGGAATAGACTGGATAAGACGGAAGATTCCTTCGGTGTTCCAGCACTGTAGTTTTTGGGGGCCACCCGCTGTATCGAATTCGATTCCAAGGGGGGGGACAAATTGTCCCCCCCCTTGGAGAACCGAAGCCAGTTCGGGGTCACGCTTGCGCATCTTCTTCAGGTAGTCCGAAGGATCCACTGAATCGGTGAGGGCACCCACCACGTCGGTGATGACAAACCACCATTCGTTTTTGTGGATGGTTCGGCGAATCTCTTTGTGCTGAAAAAGCGCGATCCGAAACTCAGGATTGGGGGTGGGTTCGTTCATGGGTTCATTGGGTGCTACCTTCCACGATGGCGATTTCCTCCGGTGTCAGGCCGTAAAGGGCGTAAACGAGTTGGTCAATTTCGCGCTCCAAGGCACTCGTGTCGGCGGGACGAGGCGCATCCTTCGCTTGATGCACCCGCTCTGCCAGCGTGGCAATTCGTGTCTGCTTTGCTTTATCGTAAGCGGGGAGGGAAAAGAGTTCGAGGTATTTGGTTTTAAAATAGTAATAGCTGTTGTTCCACGAACTACTAGTGCACCGAATGAAATACCAAAGCAGTGAACTATTCATAACCCCAAGAAGGAAGAGGTAAGCATCTCTTGTGGGATCCTTGAGAACAAGGGAGTAACCTCCAGCGTCTGTGTACCACCGATGCACGTCGAAGGTAAAGCTGGGATAATTTTGCAGTTGGGGGGTTAGAATTTTCGGATGTTCAAAGATCGACATTTCTCGCGAACGGTGGAGGGAGAACCAGAGGTCTGGGTTGGTCTTGTACTGGATCTTCTTTGCGATTAGGTGCTCTTTGAACAATTTGATGTAATGGAACGCCTTTGGAAAACGGACGCGTAATTCAGCCTCGGAATATGCCCGCGTTTTTCCAGCCGAATCTTGGTAGTGTGGGTAGAGAATCCAGATGTCCGTGGAAGGGGGCTGGTAACGCTGGATATCCTCGCCTTTGAGTAGGGGTCTAACAATATCTAATTCTAGTTCAACCTCTTTTCCAGCTGCCCCACTCCAGCCGATAAACATGTTACCCTTGGCCCTACCTTTGAGCACAAAAATATCGTCCCCAACAGTCACGATTCCCTGAAAGATACCGGTGCAGATTGTGGCTAGTTTTTGGGGCTGGTTGCGTAGTTTATCAATCAGGTTCGAGGATTTGGAGTTTTCGGTTGAGAGGTTCCAATGACTTCCTGCTGCATAATAAAGGCGTTGAGTGATCGGGGTCATGTAAAAGTCGTTAGTGTTTGCATGTTTGAACCCGAAGCCAGAGTTCCCGGACGAATACGAGAAAATTCCTGTGTAGGTGGTGGCTGCATTAAAAACTTGGTCAACGCCGAAGAGGATAGCCGAACGCAACCCGTTGACCTTGTCCAAGAAGGATTTGATGCCACGCCCGTAGTCTGCCGTAAGGAAACGGTGTGGGTGGATGAAAAAGATGAGGCCCTGCTTGGAAACTATTCGGAATGCGCATTCAACGAATAGGACGTAAATGTCAAACTTGCCAATTGCGGAAGTGTAGCGGAGCCTCAGCTCTGTGGCTTCGGCCTGGTCGATCGATTGGATTCGCACGTAAGGAGGGTTGCCTAGCACGACATCAAACCCGTCCTTCAGTGAGCGCCCGAACATCCATTGTGGGTCGAAGAAGTTGGCGGAGGATTGTGGGTCGAAGGGATCCCATTCGGCGATGTGTCGGGCTGTTTCTGGGGCCATCAGACTCTGGGCTAGGAGGGTAGCGAGTTCTTGCCGTAAGGTTTTGAGTTTTCGTTGGAGGGAGAGTTTTTGGTCGCGGCGTTGGATGGAGAAGTGGTTGTGGTAAAGGGATTCGATTTCTTTTTCGATGTGATTGATTCGAGGGTCCACGAGCAAGAGTTGGGTGATCTGTGGGAGGCCGATGAGGGTGTTTGCAGCGACGAACTTGGTTTCGAGATTGGGCAGGGGGCGGATGCCGAGGTTGTGTGTTTTGTTTCCCGTGGTTTTTTGGTCGCAGACAAGGGAGATGAAGAAGCGGAGTTTGGTGATTTGGATGGCGATGGGCTGGATATCGACGCCGTAGAGGCAGTTCTCGATGAGGTAGAGTTTGCGGCCGTAGTCGTCGTTGTTATCGGCGAAGGTGCGTTCGAGTTCCTCGCGCATGGGGGCGGAGTCGAGCTTTTGCAGTTGGGTGTGTTTCCAGCGGTTGTTGTCGGGATCGAGTTTGCCGAGGATATAGACGAGTTTGTGGAGGACGCCCATGGGGAAGGCGCCGGAGCCGCAGGCGGGGTCGAGGATTTTTAGGGTATCGATGGCGGTGATGAGGGTCTCGACTTCGTGGGGGGTGAAGGTGTGTTCTGTCTCGGTGTAGGTGAAGAGGTTATCGAGTTTCTGTTTGACCGCGGATGGCAAGGATTCCACGGATACGGGATCTGTTTTCTCTGGGGTTAATTTTCTTTCGAGGTGGGCTTTGAGGGATTCATCGACCATGTAGTCCACGATGGGGCGGGGGGTGTAGAAGGAGCCGGTTTGTTTGCGGGCGGTGGTTTTGGTTTCTTCGTTGTAGGAGGCGAGGAGGTTTTCGAAGACTTTGCCAAGGAGTTCGGGGTCGAGAGCGATTTCCTGATCGATAGGTGTGTTTTCGGTGATGGTGAATTTGTACCGGTTCAGGATGTGGATGAGGCCGGAGACTTTTTCTTTTCTGCGTTTGGTGTCGCCGAAAGAGGAGGAAAGATCCGCTTCCTGTTCCCTAGCGAAGAAGAGGTGATCGGGGACGCTGGGGCGTTTCTTGGGGTTGCGGGAGAAGCCGTCGATGTAACGTTTTTTATTGGTGCCATCGTCGGTAGTGCGGTCAAGGCACTCGAAAAGCCCGCCGTTGAGGAAAGGGATGTTGGAGAAGTGAGCAAGAGCGTCGTCGGGGTTGTCGCGGAAGAGGCTTTCGTAACGGTAGAGGTTGTTGATGTCGTAGGTGGCTTTGTTTTTCAGAAAGCCATCGTCCTTGGCGAAACTGCGGGAGGGCTTGGTGTTTTCGTTATCGCTCATGCGCTGATTGAGCGTGGCGAAGAAGAGGTTTTGGAGGATGGCGAGGTAGTAGGTGGACTTGGTTTCGCTCTGGGGGTCGAAGGCGAGGAGGATTTTGGCAAGGTCCGTGGGGTGGAAGAGTTTCTCGGGGACGAGATTCTTTTCTTTAAGGAACCAGCAGAAGATGAGGCGTGTGAGGAGTCTGATGAGGCCGGTGGCGCGGCGTTTTTCATCATTGGGTTCGAGGTCTGCGGGGAACTCGACCTGCGGTAGGGCCCAGAAATACCAATTGGCAAGCTCGCGATAGAAGCGTTTGTTGAGGAGCTCGGTATTGAAAATTTGTTCCCATGCGGCGTGAAGGGAATCGAAGTCGTTGATGGGCTTCTTCTGCGGGTGGACGAGTTTGGTCAGTTCGAGGGAGCCAAGGATATCAAGGTGACCGCGGTGAGGCTGTGCGAGGTTGATGTTGCTGATGAGGGTGACTTTGCCGAGGACATCTTTGGATTCGTCGAATTTGTTGGCACGACGGTTGATGACCGCAATGGTGAGGGAGTCTTGGTGCTTAAAGAGCACCATGACGGGCATGGGAAAGAGGCGATTGATCTGTCGGGTGATGGAGGAGAATGTGGTGCGTGTGTATTCAGATCCTTTGAGTTCGATGGCAATGAAAATGTAGGATCTGAGGAGGGCGGTTTTGACCGATGTGTCGGAGAAAAGGCTGGTTTCGCGGTTGAGTTCTTGGTCGGTGAGTTGGAAGAGAAGGTCAGCGGACTTCCACGCTGGGACGAGGGCTTTGGCTTGGTCAAAGGGGTGAGCCGAGGCGAAGTTATCAAGAAAATCTTGCGGCTTGGAGCCTGAGCCAACGAGGAACTTGTCGCTTTTGTAGCCCAACGTGTTAAGAAGGTGGCGTGCGGCGTCCTTGAGCGCGAGGGTCTGAAAATTGGCAAGGGTAGATTTCATCGGGTTCTTTTGAGGTGCTTCAAATCGTTGGCAGTGAGAAGGGTTCGCATTTGGGTGATGGCAATGCTATTGAGCATGGCGAGGCGGTCAGCATCGTTGGCGTAAATGGCGGAAGCCTGCGCCTGAGGGCGAATGAAAGAGTTCAATCCAGCTTGGTTTTTAATGCCATCGAATTCGATGGAGTTAAAACTAAGGTTGTTGAGTTGGACGGTTTCGTCGTGGTGCTTCACGAATTATCCTCCTTGATGACAAGCCAAGTGACGAGTTCGAGGTGGGTTTTTTCGTGAACTTGCGCTTGGGCGTCGGGAAGGACGAAGCCGCGACCGGACTGGAGGCCGGAGGAGGCGCGTCTGCGAAAGGTGGTGGCGAGTGAGTCCACAGCTTTTTGCAAGAGCTTGTCGTAGATCTTCATGTCATTGCCATGGTTGGTCTGCTGGTCGAAGAGATTGCAGAGCTGGGTGTAGGCTTCTGTTCTGCCTGAACAGAGGAGGCGGTAGATGTCGAGAATCTGTTTCGGGTGCGCGAAGCCAAAACGGACGTTGGCATCGTCACGGATGTAAACAAGGAAGTAGGGATGGAGCGGGTTGATGGATTCGTTAGGGAAAGTGTTGTTGTCGGGGGCAGCGTCGCGCGGTTTTTCGTGCCGGAAGCAGAAGATGACGCCGGGACCAATGATCTTGTGGTCTGGGTGTGGTGGGACGCAGGCGTAAAGGCCGAGAGGAGCCGCTTCGAGGGCGGTTTTGTTCGCCTCAATATATTTGAGGAGTTCGAGTCGGAAGTCCTCGAGGGTAAACTCGGTGAGGGAAACGCTATCCCCGAGGTCTTCGATGTCGAGGACTTCGTCTTTGAGTCGAAGAAGCTGTTTGTCGCGGTAGCGGAGGTCCTCGGAGATGATGTCTTCGATTTCCTCGTTCTTGAGGACGTTGTCCTCGAAGGTGGCAGAAAGGTCCACGAGAGCCATGCGGGCTTCGACGCGGTTTTTAAGGTTGATGTATTTGTTGAGGTCTTCGGTGGGCCAGAAGTTGACGAGCTGCACGGTGTGGCTGGCACTCCCGATTCGGTCGATACGTCCGAAGCGTTGAATGATTCTGACAGGATTCCAATGGATATCGTAATTGATGAGGTAATCGCAGTCTTGAAGGTTTTGGCCTTCGCTGATGCAGTCAGTGGCAATGAGGAGATCGATCTCACCCTGCTGAGGCATGGAAGGAATTTTGGCGCGGTGTTTGGCTCGCGGCGAGAAATTGGTTAGGATTTGATCGTAGGCACTGTTGCCAAAGGTGGTGCGTGTGTCCCCACCGCCACAGACAAGGGCGAGGTTGATGCCGAGTTCCTTGGTGCCCCATTGGAGAAGCGACTCGTAAAGGTAAGTGGCAGTGTCGGCGAACGCGGTAAAGACGAGGACTTTTTTGTTCGCTTCGCAGAGCTTGTTGGTTGTGGGTTTCTTGACCTTTGCGGCGATGAGCTTCTTGAGTTCTGCAAGTTTGGCGTCGGTGTTGGGCGTGACGTTCCGTGCGGCATTGTGGAGGATGAGGAGCTGGTCTTTGTCGCCTTGGAGTGCCTTGAGCCAGCCATCTTTTCCATCAAGTCGGAGATGGTTCAACTGGAACTTCAATTTGCCACCAACCAGCATGGCGTCCTCCAGATCCTCGTCCTGGCCGGGATCGTCGAGTTCTAGTTCTAGTTCGTCAGAATTAGAGTTTTGATTCGATGAGGCTTGGAAGTTTGCAATCTTCGTTTCAAGGCCTTCGATCTTGGCGATGGTGCGCTCCATCGTGATCTCGAATGATTTGACGGAGCTTTCTAGGCGCTTGAGGAAGTTCACCTTCATCATGCCGATGAGGTAGGTTTCGCGTTGGCCCTGCGTGAAAGGAAACGCGCCCTTCTTTTCATACTCGGCTTTGTATTCCGGCATCACGAATCGTGACGGGTTGAAGAGCGCGAGTTTGTAGCCTGTGATTTCGTCGTTGAGCTTGTCGTAGGAAAGGAAACGTTTTCGAAGGTCGATCTCAGGATAGATGGAAACGGGCTTGATGCGCTCAGGAAATCCGCCGAGTTGGGCAACGGTTTCCTTGTAGTATTTTTGGATGTGTTTTCGCGAACGGGCGATGGTGAGTTCGTCGAGGAGTTTAAAGAATGCAGTGTTGAGCTTATCTAATAGTTCGCCGGTCTTGCGCTCGGAGGTCTGCTTTTTGGCCCAATTGGAAAAGATTTTTTGAGCGGTGGTAAGAGTTTCCTTGAGGCTCGCGATGCCGAGCGAATCCACGAAAGCATCGTCGCGGTTCTCTGTGATGAAGCCGAGTTGGTTGCGAAGGTCTTTGAGGTTGTTGTTGACGGGTGTTGCGGATAATAGGAGGACCTTTGTGCGGACACCCAATTTGATGATGTCATCCATGAGGCGCTGGTAACGGCTTTTGCGGATGGTGTTACCGTTCTCGTCCTTTTTGCCGGGGGTGTTGTTGCGGAAGTTGTGCGATTCGTCGATAACGACTAGGTCGTAATTTCCCCAATTAAGGGTCGCGAGGTTGATGTCGCCTGAAGACCCGGTTTCTCGGCTCAGATCCGTATGGGAAAGGACGTCAAAGCGGAAACGATCCGAGATGAACGGATTCAGGAGGCTGTTGGCTTTGAAAACAGTCCAGTTGTCACGGAGCTTTTTGGGGCAGAGAACGAGGACTCGCTCGTTCCTCAGCTCGAAGTATTTCATGACGGCAAGTGCTTCGTAGGTTTTGCCTAGACCGACGCTGTCAGCGATGATGCAGCCGTTGTGTTGAAGGATTTTGTTGATAGCCCCTTTGGCACCATCCATTTGGAACTCGAACAATGCTTTCCAAATGTCGGTTTCGAATAGGCTGGTCTTCCCCAAGTCTGCGTCAGTCTTACCAACATCGCCGAGGAACTTCTCGAAGATGTGAAAGAGGGTCTTGTAATAAATGAATTCCGGTGCGTGGTTCTCGTAGAGTTGCTTGAGGTAGCAGAGAACGTCTTGTTTTACATCCTTAACGAGCGTCTCGTTGTTCCAGAGTTCGTCAAACCATTGTTTGAGTTCTTGGCGGTCGCGGTTGCCGTCCACAATCAAGTTGAGCTCGATATTGTTGCCCCCTTTGCCAAGGCCAAGACCCCGCACGGTGAAATTGGAACTCCCAATGATGGCATCCTCTACGCCAGCTGTGACGACGTGATACATCTTCCCATGAAGGAGGTTTGATTGCTTGATTGTCTTTACCTCCACCTTGCGCTCGATCCAGTCGGCGCACTCCTTGGCTATGCGCTTTTGTTGGAGCTTGTTGGCGAGTTCCAAGCCATCAGAGTCAATGGTGAAGGATTTTCTCTCCGTTTTGGTGGGGTCGAGTCGGTTGATGAAGGACGGTTCGCCGAAAAGGAATTGGAGGTGTTCGACCTGATCCAAGACCGATTTGAGGGCATCGTAGGCGTAGATGGTGAAGTAGGCAGAGACGACCGACAGTTTGGAGCCGTCTTGGATTTTCCCTCTCAGGAAATCGGCGACGGTTCCGCGTGTGTGATTATCACGTAGGCCGGATTGGTTCGCAGGTGGAATCATATTTTAGAACGCGATTTGCGTGATAACTGAAAACCTTTCGACTTTTCCCCACCTTTTGGGTGGTGGTGCTCGGAACCACGATCCATTGACTGAGGTGTAGCCTAGGCTCATCGAAGAAACCAGTCGATTTCCTTTTGGAATCTTTTAGATGGTTCAAGGTATTGGGGTGTAATTTCCATTTGCTCGAATTCGTGGCAATGGTGACACTCTGGGGGTGGTGCAAGCGAATCCAGCGATACGAATCATTTTGGCGGATGATCATCCGGTGGTCCGTGAGGGGTTACGAATGTTGCTCCCGCAGTGTGGCCCTGTGGAGATTATCGGTGAAGCAGAAAATGGCCGTTTGTTGCTGGCGTTGGTGGAGGAATTGCATCCGGATGTGGTGTTGTTGGACATCAAGATGCCGGAGATGAATGGGATCGAGGTGATGGAACTTCTGGCCGTCGATTATCCTCACGTGAAGGTGTTGGTGCTCTCCATGTATGATAACCCGGAGTATGTGCGGCGTTTGGTGAAAGCGGGTTGCCGTGGTTATATGCTGAAGGATAGTCCACCGCAGGAGATGACGAATGCGGTGGAGAGGATTCATCAGGGTGAATTGTATTTTAGTAACGTCCTTGTTCCCGCATTGGTTCAGTCGGAGTTGTTCCTGATTGGTGCCGCACAGAATGATTTGACGGAACGTGAGCGGGAAGTGCTGGTTCACATTGCGAATGGTTTAAGTAATAAGGCGATCGGTGAGGATCTGGGGATGTCCACCCGCACCGCTGAGAAACACCGGGAGCATGTGATGAAGAAGACGGGGTGCGCGAATGTGGCGCAGGTGGTGCGGTTCGCGATAAGTAAAGGTTATGTCCAACCCGAGTAAGTGCGATTCTGTGAACGCGTTTCATTGGTCGGTGTTGGTGTTGTTAGGGGTTGGGTGGATCACGCAAGCGATCTCCTTAACAGTGAATCCATGGCAAGTTTCGGAAGGTGTTGAGAAAACCGCCGTAGTGGCGGAGGTGGAGGATCCGGCTTCTGGGGATGTGCCGTTGAGGTTTCTGACGGGAATGACTCAGGATCTACTGGGCCGTGATCCGTCGGAGGTGGAACGGGTGGTTCTGGCGGGGACGGAGAGCACGGCGAGAGTGAGGGCCGGCGCGGCGTTGGCATTAGTGAATTCAATACCCGCACGCACTGCGGTGGTGAGGGCTGTTTACCAGCAATATTTGAGACGTGATGTTCTGGCATCGGAGTTGACGTGGATCATGCGTCAATCGGCTGCGGGGATGTCGAGGGATGAGTTGATTGTCCAGCTTCTCGTATCGGCGGAATATTTAGTGAACCGCACGACGGCGACTGCGTATGCGAATGCAGTTTATCCGGATCTTCTGGGTCGGCCATCCACCGCTACGGAGAGGACAGACCTACAAACCTTTCTGAATCAAGGGGGAAAACTGGATGCTTTTGTGCGGTCACTCCAGCAGACCTCGGAGTATCGTCAACGGGTTTTGGATCAAGCTGCGGTGAGGTTCCTCGGTCATCCGTGGAGTGACCCATGGGTAGCGAGCGCAGATTATCTGGAGATCCTGACTTTGAACCTACCGCTGGAGGAGTTATGGGCGGAGTTGCTAGCTTCGGAAGAGTTCTACAAAAGGTCTGGTGGGAGTTTGCCTCGATGGCTCGATGCGGCGGCGTTAGAGCTCGGGACGGTGGTTGGGCGACCGACGTCGTTATTACTCGCGCTTGATCCGTCATTGGGACGGGCGGGGCGTGCGTATAGCATCATGCAAGGAAAGGAGTTTTTCTTCACTCAATTGAATTTGAATTATGCGATGTATCTAGGTCGCACCCCGACAGCAGCGGAGACCAATGCTTGGGTCAACCAATGTGGGGTTCCATTCGCATTGGAAACGATGCGAGGGGTTCTGCTTGGCTCGAGCGAATATTTTACTCGGTCTGGCTCGGTCTATGGGTTGGGCCAGTCACTTTATCTTGGATTATTGGGACGCACCCCGACAGCAGCGGAGAGAACGGAGCTTCAGAACCATCTCAACGCGGGTGGGACGCGGGAGCGTTACGCAAGGTTGCTGATGCAGACCACGGAATACCGGGAAACTTATGTCAGGGATTTGTTCCGAAAAACATTCGTCGTAGCTCCAACGACCAATCAGGTAGCGGAACTAGCGGGGTTGTTGGCTGCGGGTCAGAGCGAGTCACAGATGCAGGCGCATTTGTTTGGTTCATTCGAGTATGCGGAAAGGGCACGAACCAATTACCTCACCACTAATGTGGTAAAGCAGTTGCATCAAGATTTGCTGGGCCGCAATCCACTGAAGCAAGCAGAGCTCGATACGGTTCCATCTTCGAGTCGGACGAGGGAAATGGTGGTGAGGAGTGTTTTGAGCTCGGAGGCGTATTTCAAAGTGTTGGTTCCCAGTTACTACCAGACGTATCTCGGTCGAGTGCCGACGACGAACGAGGTTTCCGGGTGGCGGTCTGACTTTTATGCAGGGCGACTTCCGGAGTCTCTTCAAACGCGTTTGCTGGGATCGGTTGAGTATTACAATCGGACCGGAGGAAAAAAAGACGTCTATCTAACGAACCTTTCCAACGTGTTGCTAGGCGTGCCATTGGACGATGGGTTGCGAAGGCTCTGGACAAACAACCTAAACGCGGGGGGTGATCTTTCCAAATTGGTGACCACCGTGCTAGCCGCGAACACGTCGCAAAAGGCTCGTGTGAACAAGTTGTCGAAGCAATTCCTTGGGCGTGGAGTGGATGGGCCGGAATTAGCGCGGTGGTTGGTCAGGCAGAAGTTGGGATGGAACTATCACGAGATTCTGACGGATTTGTTGGCCTCGGATGAGTATTACGAAAAGTTGGGGGGTGCGCCGGAAGTGTTCTGCGATCAGTTGGGCGCGGCATTGTTGGGAAGCACGAATGCAATGTTGCGAGCGCAATTATTGCCTGATCTAGTGAGGATCAATCCAGCGCACGGGTTGGCTCTTCGGGTTGCGGGTGCGAGCAGCGAATTCTTTCTTCAAGTAGCTCCCCAGTTTTATCCGCTCTGGTTAGGTCGTAAGGCGACAACGAATGAGATGAACAGCCTGAGCGTGATGTGGACGAACAGAGCGACCTTGGAGGACGTGCAAATAATGATTCTGAGTTCGACGGAGTTGTATGCACGATGGGGTGGGACACCTTCAGGTTTTGTCAGCTCGTTCATTCGGGGAGTGCTGGATCGGAATTCAGTTCCTGCGGATTTGACAACCTATCAGAAAGAGCTGACCGATGGAGGAACCCGCGCAACGTATGTTGCCAAAATAATCGAAGGAGTGGATCGTCGCACATTGGTTTCCAAGGCTGGCTATAAATTATTGTTAAGACGTGAGGGGACGGATCGGGAGATCAAGGAGGCGGTTGCAGCTCTCATTGGGGGACAACGGTTGGAGCAATTGTGGGCTTGCATCGCAGCAACCCCAGAGTTTGGAGCCATAGTGCAGGATGACGTGGTGGCGGAGTTTTGGACTCGTCTCACAAGCCAAAGCCTGCCGGTGGCCTTAGCTCCCTTGCAGATCGCCGTTTACACCGGCTCGGCTGCAAGCGGTTTTCTGCCTACAGGACTGCTCGCGGGGCCGGAGTATTATCGGCACCGTGTGATCGGGTTCTATGCACAGCATCTGAAACGCAAGGCCACTGTTGCGGAACTGGATAAAGCAGCTTTGACCCAAACGAACGATTCTAGCTTGTTGGAGTTTGAGGCGAATTTGTTGGGAGCCGTGGAATTTTACCATCTCATGGGCTCAACCCCGACGGCTTGGGTTGACGCAGTTTACATGGCCCTTCTAGGCCGAGAGATCACAGAGTCGGAACGAAAGGTGTGGGTTCCGCAACTAACAGCGGGTCTGTTACGGAGTGTAGCGGCACGTCAGTTGCTAGAAAGTTCGGAGCATCGTCGCTGGGAGGCTCAACTGATTTACCGAACCTTGCTGCTTCGTGAGGGATCACCGGAGGAGATCCCAACCGCTATTATGGCGGGAGCGAGCTCCACTCATGCATTAACGATTGCCTCTCCAGAGTATTTCGAACGTTTGTGCGGAGACTATGGGGTCAGCATCCAATGGGGCGATGGGGGAGGAAGCTCGGTGGTTGTACCAGTCGCCGGGACCACTCATCCGGTTTCTGCAACGCACCGGTATGAAAACGATGGAACCTATCCGGTGACAATCCACCTCACGGCAGGAGGTTCACAATGTTCAGCAACGAATTGGGTAACTGTCACCAACGTTGCTCCTGTTGTAACAACCCAATCGATGAGTTTTGACGGGGTTCGATTGTTCGCTGAGTTTCTAGTGAGCGATCCCGGTTCCAACACATGGACGAGGATGGTGGGTTTTGGTGATGGCTCGGACAGTCAATCTATTACTGCATTCTCACAACCCCGAATCCAAGTCGCTCATTTCTACCAGATGGCCGGTCCATTCACGCTCTCCGTGACTGTGGCAGATGATCATGGGGTGAGCCATTTATTGAAACTTGTTCTACCAGAAACTCCCCCGAATCCAAAACTTTTGCCGATTGCAGAGTCTCAGTTTTTGATCGGCGGGGAGGGATGGCTGGTTTTTCCGCGCCAAGCGGGAACTCCATCAATACCCCGTTGGGTGAAGTCGGGCGGGAATCCTGAGGGTTGGATAGCTGCATCGACCGGGCTCGGGAACGAACCGTGGTTCTGGGATGCGCCCGCATCGTATCTCGGCAATAAGGTTGAATTAAATCAAGGGTTCATTGAGTTCGACCTGAAACAGAATTCGGGAGCTACAGGGACGCGCGGTGTCGATCTCCTCCTGATTGGGAGCGACAAGACGTTGAATTACACCCTAAACAAACTGCCCGGAACTGACTGGAGCCATTACCGAGTGCTCGTTGATACCAACGCTGGTTGGAGTATCGAGGCGACACAAGCCGCAGCGACATCGGGCGATTTGGCGGGTGTGTTAGCCAATCTTAAAGCCTTCCGAATCCGTGGGCAGTTCATCAACGAGCTGGTGGAGACGGGGTTGGACAATGTGCGCCTCCTCGGAACCGATCCCGGCAAGGCTCCCAGCCTGCAGATCAGGCGGTTGCTCAACAATGGTGTTCCGGGGGATCGGTATGAAATTCTCTGGTCGAGCACGAACCGAGGGTATCAACTCCAGACGACAACGAATTTGCAGACTGGCGGATGGCAACGAGTAACTGGACCGGTAGATTTCCCGAATGGAAAAACCCAGATGATCTTGTCGTTGACCAATCAGTGGCCGCAGTTTTTTCGAGCAGTCAAATGACCCCTGAGTTGGGATCGAAAGGATGAGGTGGTGCGCGAGAGAGGACTTGAACCTCCACCCCTTACGGGACCAGATCCTAAGTCTGGCGTGTCTGCCATTTCACCACTCGCGCGATTGCACCGAAGAAAAGCAGATTAACAGGGTTCGGCATGGAAAAGCAACCCGAAGAACAAGCACGTAAAAACTCGCCTTTGATTCGTTGTTGGATGGAACGGAAGTGCCGATCAGATCAATGAGGCCGGGAGAGGTTCTCAAGGTCTTGTTGGGCGAGGATTGCCTGATCTGCAGCAATGATTTGTTCCATCGTCATTTCACAGGCTGGAGTGCCGAGGATTGAGGGGAATAAAGGAAGATCAATGTGGCCTTTTTGCGGCTCGGGAGCGGCGGTATTCGTAGCGAGTCCATCGGCGATGAAGGTGGCGACAATATTTTTCACTTTCCTGTCCTCATTCACGGCATACAGCTTGAGTTGGCGAACGCGATCGACCGGACGATCAAGTTCTGTTCTCAAAAAGCCATTAACCCAGCTAACTGTCAATGCCCATTCCCATTCTGACGAGTTGGAACAACCTCGGCACACTCCAATCCGGCACAACTTGGGTGCGGCGGCGGAATCGCTTTGCACCCAAGCGGGCAATCAGAAGGTCCACACGCGGCGGATGATGCCTCTCCTTTTTAGGATGGGAGCAGCCAGACGCTGCAATTGGATCACTGCGTCTAGCTTCTCCTTCATGGGCATGCGCGCTAGAGTGTTGCGCCGAAGCTGTTTGGACACCAAGGCTGTGTTTAAGGCGTTTGTTTCCATGCAATACCCGTTGACGGTAATTTTCGGCGCGATTCTAAAAAGAGAAGATGGCACCCCCAGTGGCAAGCCGAAGTCGGATTCCTGATCGGATTGCCCGATCCAACGATGTTCAAAATTACTTTTCGCCCTCGACGATTTTGATTTCGTCTGGAGTAAGATCATAAAGCTCATAGACCAATTCATCGATCTCACGTTCCAATTGGGTTACGTCGGAATTAGGGTCTTCGGCCTTTGCGGCCAGGATGCGTTCAACTAATCGTTCAATCGGCTCTTGTTCCTCGGATAATCCGCAAACTGCCTTCGGTAGTGGAAAATCAGCAAGCTCGTTGGTTTTGAATTGCGGGAATGTCCCCCGCTGCATTTTGCCGAACTTGTGAACAAACCAAAATGAAACAAGCCGCGAATTCAAAACACCCAAAACATATTCGGGTGATTCTCTAATGTTAATGATGTTCATCGAGTTTAGGTCATTGAGTGCCGTTGCTGTGATTAGACAAGCGTGGATGCAGTAAGGTGGTTTGGCTGGGATTTGCCGAACCAAGATGCGCTTCGATGAAAAGAGTAAAAAATTTTTGCGAGGTTCGGCTAGATGGTCTCCGTATTTCAGAAATTCACCGTTCCAAGTCAAGTTGTAACGGGATACATTTTTGCCATCCAAATACTTGAAATATGAATCGCACAATTTCCGTGTCGAGTGAAACACCCGCCCTTCCTTCTCCCTTATGCTTTGGGTCGGATTTCCCTTTCCAATTTGATATGCTTTAAGCCCAACTTTTACATCCGCCACGGTTCCAAGTGAAATCGATTGGTTTTCAATCTTTCGCATCAAACTCGAAACGCCGCTGCCTTTTAATGCTTCGATGTTTATGAGGTGGTCGCGCTGACCAAGAAAATAGTCGCAATTGGTCTCCTTGATAAAGACGAAGCTATTCGTGTATTCAAATAATCTTACGGTCATGCTTTGCTGTGACTTTCTGAAAATA
>SXGR01115328.1_pt1 | contig 16270 bp, 13 predicted proteins | sample 3174711 | NCBI WGS metagenome assembly SXGR01 (sample SAMN11356860, study PRJNA531348) | freshwater metagenome | isolation source: freshwater sample F1-60 | place: China: Fuxian Lake, Yuxi | collected 2017-12-25
CTTGGTGATGGCGTTCAAAAACCTCAAGCCTTGCCCTTCCTGAAGTCGCTGAACCACCGAAATTCACCAGAAATCAGATGCTCGCCATGGCCATTCAACTCTCAACTGTTTTCTCCAATGACTTTGTCACAGCCGTGGGCTTGCCCTCTCGGTCAGTGCCACGGCGCCGCCGGGAAAGGCCGAAGAACGTGACAAATCCTATCTGCCCGTGGTGACCCAGAAAGCCAAGGACATCGAAGTCGATGCCAAATTGAAATACACGCTCAAGGGCGGCATCACCGAGACGCTTGATGCCGATTGGTACGGGAACGCCACGATTTCAGGATTTGGTTTCTTCTTGGACGCGCAGGGAACCTTGGATGTCGCCGTCCGCGCGAATGCCACGCCCGTTTTGAAAGGCATCCCCTACGCCGGACCGGTTCTTCTCGGTCTGGACAAGAGTGGGTTGATGACCATCAAGGGCGTTTTCGAGACCACGCTCGGATCGAAGTTCAAGGTCGAGCTGAACACCCACTTCCCCAAACCGGGCACTGGCGGAACCCAGACTCGGGGAGCGGAGCCGCCGCATTCGAATCTGCTCGGCGGAACGGAATTGAAGAAGGAGATCAAAATTATCATCCGCCTCGCCGCCGGTTTGCAGATTTCCGCGTTGCGCGGCAGCATCGAGGGCACCGCATTGTTTCAGGTGGGCGCCCCGTCGGACGCTCCAAGCGTTGAAGGAATACTCATCACCGTCAATCCGGTGGGTGAAGGGCCGCTGTTCACCAAGATCGAGGGAGCCTTCAGCGCCGTGGTGCGCGCGGGGGTCAATCTCTGGACGGTCAAGTTCCAGAAGCAATGGCAGTGGGATTTCGCGCGCTGGGTGATTGACCGAAAATCCGAGCCGAGCTTCGAACTGGTGCCCGTCAACATCACATACACCGTCATCAACGCCACGTCCGCGCCTCAACAGAAGTTCATTGGAAAGGGCGGCGTCATCCTCGATCAGTTCTACGGAGCGGGCTCCCTGAATGTCACGGACTCCGCGCAACCGCTCCTGGTGTTTACCGGCATCGATCCCGCCACCGGAAAGATGACCGTCATGGTGAGCCTCCAAACCGGTGATCAATGGTCCACTCCGGTTCAGATCGGCTCGGCGGCGGGCGTCATCAGCGTTGCGGTCGTGAAAAATCCCGGCGGCGGATGGCTGGCGGTGTGGAGTCAAATCTCGGACGCGGATGTAGGCAGTCCCTATCCGTCCTCCACCCTCAAGTACGCTCTTTCCGACAATGAAGGAAAAAACTGGAGCCCATCCGAGCTCCTTGTCAGTGCGCCGGAGGCCATGTTCGATCTCAAACTTGCCTCCGCGGGAAACCAGGTCGTCCTTGCCTATCTTTCCACCTCAGAAGGTCCGTTGGGAAACAACCAAAGCCTGCGTTCAGCCACGTGGGATGGCGCCAGGTGGAGCGCGCCCAGCCAACGGCTCGGCCCACAATCGATCAAGAACTACGATCTCGCGGGCAACTCGGACACGAACGTCCTCGCTGTTGTTTCTACAGGAGCCGATGAACTGGTCTCGTCCTTCTGGGACGGCAGGAACTGGAGCTCTGCGGAGAAGTTTGCCGAGGGCGCGGGAACAACGGTATCGCTGAAATTTAATTCCACCAAAGAGGCTGCTCTTGCATGGGCTGACGGTTCCGATGGCATTGCTTTCTCCACGTTCGATGTGCCCACGCGCCTGTGGACGCATCGAGGCGTGCCGATTTCATCTGCCGTCACGGACGAGTGCGAGATTCTGCCGCTCAATGTCAATGGCGAGCCCCTCTATCTGCTCGCCTGGACTCAAGGGGGCGACACCACATCGCTCTGGCACGCATTCCTCGACGAGCATGGCGCCATCCGCATGGATCCGACCGAAGTGACGCTCGACACGGCCGGCACGTTCCGGAGTCTGCAGGTCCGACCGCTTGCCAGCGGACAGGCTGTGATAGCGGCGCGGTACTCCACGCTGACCAGCAATTCGATTCGCGAGTTCCCCGTCGGCCTGCCGACAGCCACCGATTGCGACGGCGATGGAGTCGCCGATGCCGCGGAGATCGCCAGCGGTTCAGCACGCGACTGCAACGGCAACACTGTGCCTGATAACTGTGACATTCGGCGCGGCACTTCCCAGGATCGTAACCGCAACGGCATCCCGGACGAATGCGAAGCCGCCGCGCCCGATGACTGTAATCGCAACGGCATCGCCGATGAGTTTGAACTGGCGGTCGGCCTCAGCGACGCGAACGGAAACGGCGTTCTGGACGATTGCGAATCACTGGCCGTGGTGAAGAAGGTCGCGCTTCCACAGGGCGTGCAGACTTACTTCTATCGGGCGTTGAAGATTGGGATACGATCCGTGACCGTTGATTCCCTCGAACTCCAGTATGAAGGAACCCTCGAACAAGCTGAAAGAGTCACGGGACCGTGGAGCCCAGTGCCGTAGGGATCAGTAATCCCAGCGTGCTCCGCGCTCCAATCGAATCGTGTCGGCTCACGCTTCCTGCTGAAGCACTTCCCGGATCAATTCCGGAGTGACTCTTTGTCCCCAGATCACGGAGCCGATGCTCTTTGCCAGAACGAACTTGATCTCTCCGGCGGACACTTTCTTATCCAGTCGCATGGCCTCGAAGAGCCGCCGCATTTGGGCAGTGCTTAACCGGATCGTTGTTGGAAGTCCGGCTTTGGCGAAAACATCGGCGATTCGGCGCGTTTCGTCCGGTTTGAGCCCGCTGATCCGTTCAGAAAGCCGCGCCGCAGCCACCTGACCGATCGAGATCGCCTCGCCGTGCAGATACTTTCCATAGCCGGAGATCGCCTCGATCGCGTGACCGATCGTGTGGCCGAAATTGAGGATCGCCCGAAGTCCGCCCTCCGTCTCATCCTGAGTGACCACATCCGCCTTGATCTCGCAACACCGGGCCACCACCGCCGCGAGCCTCGCCGGTTCGCGCCCGATCAGGAAATCCAGCTCGCGCTCAATCCGCCGGAACAGCGCTGCGTCGTAAATGATCCCGTACTTGATCACTTCGGCCAGCCCCGCTCGAAGTTCCCGCATCGGGAGTGTCGCCAGGGCATCGATGTCGCAGAGCACGAGCTTTGGTTGGTAAAACGCGCCCACCAGGTTCTTGCCCGCGGCCAGATTCACGCCCACCTTGCCGCCCACCGAGCTGTCCACCTGCGCCAGCAGCGTCGTCGGCATCTGGACAAACGCCACGCCCCGGAGATAAGTGGCCGCCACGAACCCAGCCAGATCGCCCACAACGCCTCCGCCCAAAGCCACGATGAATGAACTCCTCTCCAGCCGGTGCCCGGCCAGTTCGTCGTAACACTTCTGCACCACCTTCAGGCTCTTCGCCGATTCACCGGCGGGGACAGTGATCAACACCGGTTCGAAGCCCGCCCCGGCGAGCCGCGCCATGCACGGACCCGCGTAAGCAGGCGCCACGTTCTGATCCGAGATGATCGCGCACCGTTTGCCCAGGCCGAGCTTGCGGCATTCCGTGCCCGCTCGCGCGAGCAGGCCGGAGCCGATCAAAATCTTGTAGCTCCGCGGGCCGAGAGAAACATTTACCGTTCGCATGATTGTGAAAGCGCCGTGACGTGGGAGGTTGTCAAGGTTTGGCAATCCGGATTGATTGCAGAATCTGGCCGAACTCCTTTTCAGAGACATCCGGGCCTTCGTTCGCCCCGGCCATGCTGAACGTGAGCATGTAATCGCCTCGCGGGACAACCCACATCCGTGCTCTTGTCTTGAACTCCTTGCCATCGGCATCGGTCACCGTGTAGCTCGCAGCCATCCGCGCGGCGGGATTGCCATCCAGCGTTGTTTCAGTCACCGGCTCCACAAAACTGAAATCACCAAAAGTCCTCTTCAGCCGATCCGTTATCTTCGTCAGCAACGGAACCGCGCCTTTGCCGACGAGGTCGCCCTGCGTCTTCAACGTCACCTGCACGCTTGGATTGATTCCGACGTGTGGCTCCTGGTAGCGGGCGATCACGAGAAAGGGCATGTTCGGCCTGGATCTGATCTCCTTTTCAATCTCCCTGTTCCGGAACTTGGGAAGGGCGAGGTTTTCTGCCGCAGCCTTGGCCGAAAGGAAATGCCAGTCCGCCGGCTTGGTGATCTTGACGCCTGCTTCACGGCTTTCGAACGTATTCTGATCCGCGGCAACCGCCGTGCAAACCGTTAGAATGGTCCACAAGGCGACCCGGACAAATCCAGACAATTGACTCATCATTTGGTTCCCGCCACCAGGCATGGCTGATTCCATCGTGTGGTGAACGGAGCGGGACGGAGCGTAGGTAGGGAAGTTTTGTGAGGCAAACAAAATGGCCGCGGGCGATTGCCGCGCATGATCAACACGCAATGGCCATGCTGAGGAGACCGTGGCAAACACAACAACGCCTCGGAGCAATGCTTCAAAAACAAGTCTGGCACTATCAATCGTTGTGATAGTCCAAGCTGCCAGTGACCCAGTTCGGAACGTTCTCCCTCACCCCGGCCCACTCCCGCTGGGAGAGGGAGAACCACTCGCTGCGCAATCTAAGTCCGCAGCCCCTTCGTTCGTAAAGAGGCAGGCGAACGCACCTCCCTCTCCCAGCGGGAGGGGGCCGGGGTGAGGGAGAACGTTCCGAACTCGGTCACTGGTTGCATGGACTTTCACAACGATTGATAGAGCCGTTCTGGGACTCCCTGGCTGGATTCTCCCGGGATCCAGCCACCCGCTGACGGAGAGCTTACCGAAGGACCCTACCAGCGCAGGAGTGCCAAGCTAATCGCATCGCCTCCTTCATGCCCGTCCTGGCTTGAGGTTAACAGTCGCAAGCCCTCCCGCACCGGCGGTCTTGCCTCCAAAACGGAAACTCCGCCAACGTTCCTCGGGCACCATCGCCAGCGCGATCAACGCCGCCTGACTGACATTGAAGATCATCAGCCACGAGAAAGCCTTGTCCATGAAACCATAAGCGTGGAGGCCGACTCCGAGCATGTTCACGCCAAACCACGAGAAAGCCGTTACCACATTCCCAAACAGCGCCAAGGCCATAAGCCCACGCTCCTTGATCAATCCTCCCCATCGCGCATGAAGAATGACCGCGCACCAGATGACGATGAGCAAGGCGCCGTTTTCCTTCGGATCCCACCCCCAAAAGCGTCCCCAGGATTGATCGGCCCAGATTCCTCCCAGAACCGTCCCGACAAAGCTGAAGAGCGTGGCGAAGCAGATGATTCCGTACACGATTCGGTTCAGGGCTTTTCGAATCTCCCCCGTCAGAAGCGGCGTGAAAAATCCGAGCAGTACATACGCGGCCGCAACCAGACCAGCCGCGAACATTGCGGAATATCCGAGCGTGATCACCACGACGTGCGTCGCCAGCCAGATGTTTGTGTCGAGCACGGCGCGTAACATTTCCATGGTGTCGCCGCTGAGGGACAGATGATGGGCAATGATCTGCGTGACGAAGCCGCCGGTGCCGGCCATGACGATTCCCACACCCACTCGAAAGACCCGTTCAAAAATCATACCAAGAATCACAATGCCCCAGCCCACGAAGATTGCCGATGAGTAGAGGTTCGTAACAGGAGGGCGTCCTTCCAGGGCCATGCGGATGACCAGTCCGACGGTGTGCAGGAGCAGCCCAAGTCCGAGCAGATAATAACCTGCCTTGCGGATCGTTTCGGAGAGATTCAGCCAGAACAAACAGCCGAAGATCAGCGCGGCGACATAAATGACGGTGGTCTTGTAGAATGGCTCGTAATGATTGAACGCGAATTCCCGGCGTCCTTTGCTCATCTCTGTGGTCAGGCCCCGGCCCTCAAGCCATTGCTTGTACTCGGCAACCGCCCGGTTGAAATCGGCCGGCCGTTTGTGGTTCAGGGCCGTTCCCATCGCCGCGTAGTAATTGACGGCGGGATGCACCTGCGGCGACCGCGTTAGGCTTGCGCCGACGCTCACCCAGTCATCGCGCGATTTCGCAGGATCAAGCGGCGGAACCATGAGCGGGTAGGCGACGTCCGCGAGCCACTCGAAATGCTTCAACATGCTGGAAAGCTTTTGAAGCTCAGCCTGATTGGCTCCATCACGCTTCAAATCCTCCGCGTTGGCACCGGTCTTCTCGATCGCCGCGGAGGCCGAGGCTGTGATCTTTTGAAATTCGGCCAGCAGCGCCGCGAAATCGTGCGTGCCTTCGGGCATCATGCTGTTCTTAAGCCGATTGTAGAGATACAGGCTCTCAAACAAATGAATGAGATCCTTCTGGAACGGCGTGCGCAACTGAGGGTCTGATTTTTTCTCGCGCTCGGCTTGCAGGACGGGCCGCGCCTGCTCCTCGATCTTGCGAAGGTTCTCCTTGTTCGCTGCAATTTCATTGAAGGAGAAGTATTCGAGGCCATCGGCGGCACCACCCAGCATGCTCTGAAGGTCGGGATGCTGGACGCGGAAGGACTTGTATTTGTCCGCCTCGTCGGGGCGCATCATCACTTCCATGAGCCACTCGGTGGGATTGAGCTTGGGTGCGCGCAGCCCGTTCGCGTCGGCGCGTTCACTCTGGCCGACCGTTCGTTTGCCTCTCATGCTGAGAAGCGTGTTCATGCCGACGGAATCCAGCGGCTGAACACGTCCGTTCAGGAGCACGGGGAGGCGGCCAAACTCGGCGGAGTTGAACTCATTCTTTTCACGCGCGGGTCGCAGGCCGGTGATGAGCCAGGCGGCGAACACGCCGACAACAATCAACGGAAACCATTTCTTCATGTCGTTCTCCTTTGCGCGGCACGGTGCATTGCAGGCGCCGCTTGAGCGGATTCATCCACTGTTTCGCGCCCCTTTCGGGCGTTGGTTTTTTTGGACTGGGGCGCCTGTTTAGAAACCGTCCCGCCGCCTGACGATTTCCGGGTGAAGCCGACCAGGTGAATCACGAATTGAATGATCAGCCCGAGCGAAACCACGATGCACGAAATGTAGGGCGTCAGCCAGACCGGATTGCGCACCACTTGAAGGATTGAAACCGTGTCCCCAGGTTCGAAGCTCCCTTGGTAATAGGTCTCACCGCCGTAGCGCAACGGCTTGTTCATGTAGATCAACACTTCACGCTCCTCCTGGACTGGGCCGGTGCTGGGATTGCGGACCTTGACGAGGCTGGAAAAATTCTTGGGAATCTCCGTGCCCTTGTAGCGGTCGTGACTGAAGTCCGCCAGGCTGATGCTATAGGGTTTGTAATGGCGCGTCGGACGCATCGCGAGTTGGAATGTCTGCCCTGCCACGCTGAACTCTTGTGGTTTGTCCATCACGCCTCCCAACATGGTTCCGAACTGGCGTTGGATCATTCTTGCTGCGCCCGGAATCGAGAGCCAGTTGGACACCATCCAAGTGCTTTCGACGCCTTTATCCGTGACGATTTCAATCTGGGCGGAGGGGAAATTCGCTTCGTCCATTTTTGCGGTCTTTGGCAACGGCGCGAATGTCAGCCGCGTTCCAACCCCATGTGTTCCTCGAGGTGCATTTGGGTCAGCAACGGGTGCTACAAGCTTGGGGTCCGAATTCGGATAGAATTCCTTAACACGGATTGAAAACGGCAGTTTCTCGTGTCGGATTTCGCCCTTGTGGGCAAGGCGTGCCAGCGGAATCGCTATGACTTCGTCAACATCCGCAGTGTTCACATTGATGATGGTGAGCTCGGCATCTCGTGAACTTTCGCTGTAATTCTTCGCTTCCCCTTCCTCCAGTCGCATGGCCGTCTCCACCTGGAAGAGTTCCGTCAGGAACTGGCCGACCAAAAGCAGGATCAATCCAGCGTGGGTGAGGAAGATGCCGGTCTTCTTTGGCGTGAACTTGAATCGTGCAATGTGGGCCGCGATCAAGTTGATCAGCAGAACCCAGCCAAGCAGATAGCCACCGGGCCAGACGGGGATCTTCCAGCTCGATCCCGCCGGACCCCACATTACAAACGAGCTCTGGAAATACTGCTTCTGCGCGTCCCATAAACCGAGATTCACCTGCGCAATGGTTCCGGCGAAGACCAGCACCAGCGCACAACTGAGGCATGCCACCGTCAGCTTGAGCGATGAGATGAAACTGAAAAGTTGCTTAAGCATTCGTCGGGAATTTTACAGATTGAACGAACTTGATAAAGGCCGCCTTCTCTTTTGTCACGACCGCATCCGGTCCTGTCATTTTGAAGAACCAGCTCATTCCGGCATGCGGGAGAATGACTGCGGTGAGTCGTGTGCCCGTTGCGTCATTCACCATGTCCACTAGCGTTGCCGAAGTTCCGTTTACATCCAATGGACTTGCCAACTTGGAAACGTCCGCTTCGGACGCCGACTTGAGACCGATCTGCCCCCGCCACCGGGCGATATTGGCCGACAGTCCACCAACATCACCGGGGAAGGAGCTGATCGCGATCTCAGCCTTTCCTCCTTCACTGCTGATTGCATACGAGGCCACGACCATCGTTTTGCCCGGTTGAAGCTGCCAGTGAGCGGGCGCATCCCACTTGGGTTTAGCTGGTCCACCAGTGTCGGCTGGAGCCGGGATCTTATTTGCAGCCGAAGCCGCGGCCATCATCGCACCCGAGCCTTCGACGAAGGAAACCGAGCGAAGGAATTTTCCAAATGCCGCTTTCTGCTCCACGACCGGTGCATCGGAACCCGACATCTTGAAGAACCAGGTTACTCCCGGTCGTTTCACGATGGCTCCCACGATGCGAGACTTTTGCCCTTGTTTGCTCCCACCGAATTCATAGAGCGAGCCCTCCTCGGCGCCCACGGGAACCTTTTGTCCTCCGGATTCCGCCTCAGCGCCACTTGCTTCGGGCAGGCCGAGTTCGCCACGCCACATGTTCAAACTGCCGGCCTCAATCCCGGTTACACCCACAAATGGAGTCACTGCGACTTCAACCTGCTGGCCATCGCTTGACTCGGCGGTGAAGCTCGCCGCGCGCATCGAGCCGACGGCCAACTCACGGGCCTTCCATCCGGCGGGGAGTTGCGTCCATCGGATTTCAGGCTTTGAGGCTGCGGCACTGTGCGGCCCGCCCATGCCTCCGGCCATGTGCCCGGCTTCAGGGCGTGCCGCAACGACCTGGTTGGTCTCCTTGGGAACGCGGTACACGCTGATGTCCTCGCGGCTGCAACCCAGTGTGAAGAGGACTGCGACTGTCGGGGCTGCCATCCATGCCATAACTCCGACATGGTTATGATTTGTTTGTTTCATTTGTTTCAGATCTCACGTGTCTCCGGATACCGATAAAGAGCACCTTGAATTCAGGGTGCGCCCGGAAGCTGTCGCGTTTGACGCAATTGTAGCACAACATATTTTGTGCATTGCATCTCTTTTTCGGGATAGCCGCGAGCGGCAAGCGTCAGAAGCTACCTGACTGGCTGGACACCGCAAACCTGAAATCTCATTGGAGGCAACGGGCTCACCCAATGCCCAGCCCCCAGCCCTCGGTGATTTTGAATTCTTCAAAATGCGGCGTTCCTGCCGCTGCTTCGTGGAAATAATCCGGGCAAGGACACGGATTGATTCCTTGGGGCCGGCTCCGAATTAGTGCAACGCATCACCTCCGCGCTGGCTCGATCGTGGTGACTCGGCGGGCACGTTCACGAAGCCCGTCAAGTCAGCGGATTTTCAGTGCTATCGAAGCAGCTTGATTTGTGGATTCAGCCAACTTTGTGAAAAAATTCACAAATCACTTGCCACTCTATTTTCACCATGATTACTTAGCTCTGCCCTGCATTCCGCCAGGGCGCGACTCATGCAAAAAAGCACCGAGATTGGCTACAACTCTAAGATCGAGGGAGAGGTGATTGTCACCAAGCTGGACTCGGCGCTGAATTGGTTTCGTAAAAATTCACTCTGGCCGATGCCGATGGGGCTTGCCTGCTGCGCCATCGAACTGATGGCCGCTGGCGCGAGTCGTTTTGACATCGCACGGTTTGGATCTGAAGTGATGCGATTCAGCCCCCGCCAATCAGACCTCATGATTGTCGCTGGTACAGTTACCTACAAGATGGCGATGGCAGTCCGCCGGATTTACGATCAGATGGCCGAGCCGAAATGGGTGATCGCCATGGGTGCGTGCGCCTCAACCGGAGGAATGTACCGGAGCTATTCCGTTCTCCAGGGGGTGGATAACATCGTGCCTGTGGATGTCTATGTGGCGGGCTGCCCTCCCAGGCCGGAAGCACTGCTCGATGCGCTCATCAAGATGCAGAAGAAAGTTGAGACGGAGCCGGTCTTTGCGGAGTTGGCCATTGCCGGTCCTTTCTTGAAGAAAGCATAACCGACAAGCAAGGCTCCCGTTTTGCAATGACATCGCTCGAATCAGCTCAACAGCTCCATGCCAGGTTTCCAAATCTGGTTTCCAAGCCATCGGAATTTCGAGGCGAACTGACTGTGGCAATTTCGGACGCGGAGCAAATCCACGAAGTGTGCGGCTTTGCCAAAGCGACTCTGGATTTTGATTACCTCGTGGACATCAGTAGCGTGGACAACTACGGCGACGATCCGCGATGGACTGTGGTGTATGAACTTGCGAGCCTGACGCACGGATGTCACCTCCGACTCAAGACTTCCGTTAGCGAGGAGAAGTCAGAGCTTCCGACTGTCACCACCGTTTGGAAGACCGCCGACTGGCACGAACGCGAGATTTACGACATGATGGGAATTCGCTTCCGAGGGCATTCAGATCTGCGGCGGATTCTGATGTGGGATGGTTACCCTTATTTTCCGCTCAGAAAGGATTTTCCACTGGCAGGCAAGCCCACTGAACTCCCTGACGTGGCATTCACGAACCCAGCACCTCTCGAAGGCGGGCCTTTCGTGACAGCGGCGGGTGGCAAGGATTCAATTGCACGTGAGCCTCGGGTGCGAACTACGGAAGTCTGACGCATGGCGAACACTCAGGACATTCAATTTAAGGGAGCTGCAGCGACCGCCGCGGAAGCGGTGGAAGCATGGCGGTCCAACGCCAACGCTGCAGGTGCTGTCGGCGAGGATCTGGATGAAGTTCGCGGTGACAAGATGGTCCTGAACATGGGGCCTTCACACCCATCCACGCACGGCGTCCTCCGAATCATCCTCGAACTCGATGGCGAGATCATCACCAAGGCGACTCCTGACATCGGTTACCTGCATCGCGGTGATGAAAAGATTGCGGAGAACATGACATGGACTCAGTTCATCCCATACACGGATCGGCTCGATTACCTTGCGCCCCTTGCGAACAACGTCGCTTACGCGCTCGCTGTTGAGAAACTGCTGGGAATAGACCGGACTCTCCCGCCGCGCTGCCAGTACCTGCGTGTGATCTGTTGCGAACTGGCCCGCATCTCGGCGCACCTTCTTGGCGTGGGCTGTTTCGCGATGGATGTCGGGGCGTTGACGGTGTTCATGCACACTTTCACGGAGCGCGAGAAGATTTACAACCTCGCTGAATCGCTCACTGGAGCCCGGTTTACCACGAGTTACACGCGCATCGGCGGCGTTTCGCGCGATACGCCGCCAGGCTGGTGCGAGGCGGTCAGGAAATTCTGCAACGAGGTGGTCAACGCCATCGATGAGGTGGACAAGCTCCTGACTCGAAACCGCATCTGGGTGGACCGGACCAGGGACGTGGGAGTGATATCGAAGGAGCTGGCGATTGATTACGGCTTGAGCGGTCCGAACCTGCGCGCCAGTGGGGTCAATTACGACCTGCGAAAGTCGAATCCTTACCTCTGCTACAAGGATCTTGAGTTCGAAGTTCCGCTCGGCTCCGTCGGCGATTGCTACGACCGTTACCTCGTACGCATGGAGGAATCCCGCCAGAGCATTCGCCTCATCCATCAATGCCTCGACAGACTGCCAGGTGGCTTTGACAACAAATCCCGGGAGCCGGTCAACGTCGCCGATGGCAAAGTGGTTCTACCCTCGAAGGACAGGGTACTCACCAGCATGGAAGAGCTGATCCACCAGTTCATGCTGGTGACTCAGGGCATCAATGCGCCCGCAGGCGAGATCTACTTTGGGCACGAAAATCCGAAGGGCGAACTCGGCTTCTACATCAACAGCCGGGGCGGTGGCACGCCCTACAGGATGAAAATTCGAAGCCCGTCGTTCGTGAACCTGAGCATTCTACCCGCGCTGCTGCCAGGCCACATGATCAGCGACACCGTGACAATCCTTGGATCTATTGATTTTGTGATGGGAGAATGTGACCGATGACGTTTTCCGTTCCAGCCATACTCGAAGCCGAGATTGACGAGTTGATCACGCATTACCCCGTGAAAAGGAGTGCGTCACTCATGCTGTTGCACGCGATCCAGGAGCATTTCGGCCACGTCTCCCGTGAAGCCATCGAATGGGTGGCGCTCAAGCTCGGTCTTCAACCGATCAACATCTACGAGCTGGTTACGTTCTACCCCATGTTCCGGCAGGAGCCCCTTGGGAAGACTCACATCAAGGTTTGTCGCACATTGAGCTGCGCTCTGGCGGGGAGCGGAGTGTTGCGTGACCACTTTTGTAAGAAGCTGGGGCTCGACTCGCACAAGCACGGTGCACAAACAACGCCGGACGGAAAGTTCACCGTCGAGTTTGTCGAATGCCTCGCGGACTGCGGCAATGCGCCGGTGGTGATGGTGAATGAGGATCTGGCAACCAAGGTTACAGCTTCACAGGCAGATCAAATCATGTCGAAAGGGAGGGCGAATTGAAGATTTGGCTGCCCGACATGGATTTGAACCATGACAAAGTGATTCAGAGTCACTTGTGCTACCGTTACACCATCGGGCAGGCCGAAGCGGACCGGAAGCTAAAAGGTTTCCACTGCCAGTCAAGTCAGCAAGCTGCCGGGCACTCCTTAATTCGTAAATCTTAATCAAAATGGCTTCTGAGTTCCGCCTCATCCTCAAGCACGCCGACCAGCCCGGGTACACGCCGGACATGGAGTGCTACATGCGTCATGGCGGCTACGAGCAGCTCAAGAAGGCATTCGCCACTCCGGCGCGCGACCTCGCCGATGGCAAGAAGCAGTCGCCGCAGGAAGTCGTCCGCGATGAGGTGCTGAAGTCCGGCTTGCGCGGACGTGGCGGCGCGGGGTTCAGCGCGGGACTCAAGTGGAGCTTCGTGGATCGTAAGAGCGGCAAGCCCATTTACCTCATCTGCAACGCCGACGAATCCGAGCCGGGCACGTTCAAGGACCGCCAGATCATCCACAAAGATCCGCACCAGCTCATCGAGGGGATGATCATCTCCTGCTGGGCGAACGACGTGAAGCTCGCCTACATCTACATCCGCGGCGAGATGCCCCACGGCGCAAAGCTCCTAAACAAAGCCCTCGCCGAGGCGCGCGCAAAAAATTTCCTCGGCAAGAACATCCTCGGCACCGGCTACGACCTGGAGATTCACGTGCATCGCGGCGCGGGCGCTTACATTTGCGGCGAGGAGACCGGCCTCATCGAGTCGCTCGAAGGCAAGCGGGCCTATCCGCGCATCAAGCCGCCGTATTTCCCCGCCGTGCTCGGCCTCTACATGTGCCCGACCATCGTGAACAACGTGGAAACGCTCTGCCACGTGAAGCACATCGTCGCCATGGGCGCGTCCGAATACGCCAAGCTCGGCACGCCCAACAACACCGGCACGCGCATCGTCAGCCTCAGCGGTGACGTGAAACGCCCCGGCTACTACGAGATCGAAGTCGGCAAGGCCACGCTTGGTGAAATCATCAATGATCCCGCGTTCGGCGGCGGCCTGCGCGACGGGCGCAAGCTCAAGGCCATCATCCCTGGCGGCTCGTCCTCTAAAGTTCTGAAGGCCGGCGAAGTTTTCAAACTTAAGCGCAAGGGCGCCGACGGCCAGATGACCGCCGTGGACGTGCCGTTGCTCGACCTGCCCTACGATTTCGATTCACTCCAGCAGGCCGGCACGATGTCCGGTTCCAGCGCGATCATCGTGATCGATGACAGCCGGGACATCGTGGACTGCCTTGCGAATCTGTCTGAATTCTACGCCCACGAGAGCTTCGGCCAATGCACGCCCTGCCGCGAGGGCGCGCTCTGGATGAGCAAGGCGCTCCATCGCATGACACACGGCGAGGGCCGCAAGGCGGACGCCGATTACCTCCTGCACATCGCGCAAAACATCCAGGGCCGCACCATCTGCGCCTTCGGCGAAGCCGCCGCGTGGCCGGTGTTGAGCTTCGTGAAGAAGTTCAAGGAGGACTTCGAGGCCAAGGGCGCTGCTGCTCCGCAGAAAATCACCGCCAGCCCAAATCACTGAACGAGATGAAAAACAACCCGCTACCACGCTTGGATGCAAGCGAAGAGCTTCGGCAAAGGATTTTGCCGCTCTGCCGCTTGCAGCGCGGTCAGACGTGGGTTGACCCGCTTGGTCGGCACAAAGTTGCGTGCATGGACGCGGGCGATGCGGATTCTGTTCTGGAATTGATGGATGGCGAGAAGGCGAGCCTGGCAATTCACGACCCTCCATACAACTTGGTGGCGTTCGAGGAGCGCGAGCTTGGCGAATACATTCGGTGGTGCAAACAGTGGGTGAGCAACACCATCGTGATACTCCGGCCGGACAGCTCGTTTTACGTGTGGCTTGGCGCTGATCAACGGAATGGTTTTCAACCTCTGCCTGATTTCATGGTGATGATGCGGCAGGCGCCGTTGCGTCCCCGCAGTTTCATCACAATGCGCAATCAGCGCGGTTACGGAACACAGAAGAACTGGATGGCCGTCCGGCAGGAACTGCTTTACTACGTCAAAGGAGAACCGGTTTTCAACGTGGAGGCAGAATACACCGACATCCCGAAAATCCTGCGCGGCTACTACAAGGAAGTCGGCGGGAAAGTTACCGAGAACGGTGAGCGCGGAAAATCCGAGAACATCCGGGCTGGAAATGTCTGGGTGGACATCCAACAGGTCTTCTATCGGATGGAGGAGAATGTGTCCGGCTGTTACGCGCAGAAGCCGCTCAAGTCCATTGAACGCATCGTCAGGGCGAGTTCCACCAAATCCGACTTGGTTGTAGATTTCTTCGCCCACTCTGGCACCACTCTCCTTGCCGCCGAATTGAACGAACGGCGCTGCTTCACGGCGGATGTTGATCCGGTGTTCTGCGAGATTACCATCCGGCGGCTGGAACACTTCCGCGCAACCGGGCGGCTGGGATGGCAGAATGGGCATCCGTTTGAAATGGAGCTTCCTGAATTTGAAGCCGAGGCAGCCGTAGATTCCGTTGACGCTCCTTTCGAACCGCAACTCCAGGCCACGATGTTCTGACGAATGGAAAAGCTCCAGGCACAACTCAACGAACTGCTCGCCCGGCTCAGCAACGAGTCGGAGGTTAAGGCACGCTTGGAAAGCTTGGTGTCCGTCTATCCGTTCAACGAGTTCGAATACATCATTTCCACCCTGCTAGGCGCGGGCGTGCTCTCGCTCGATGCCTACTACGAACTCCGAGACGAATACATCGCCCGCAACCTTTACCTCTACATCTTCGAGATCAGTGCGCCGCGAGGTTTTGGCGAGGCTTGGGCGCAGGGACACCTGAAAGAGCTGGTGCCAGACTTGGTGAAGCCCACCAAGAAGCTCGACCACGAATACTCAGGCCAATACGACTTCCGGCTCGACAGCAAGATTCGTATCGAGGTCAAGGCCTCGCGTGCTGTGGATTTTGAGAGTGACGAGCCGCTTTATGTAAAGGCGCTTGCGGCCAGCTCGAAACGGCCCTTCGACATGAACTTTCAGCAGATCAAACCTGGCTGCTGCGACGTTTTCGTTTGGGTTGGAGTCTGGCGTGACTTCATCCGTTACTGGGTTTTGTCTTCCAACGAAGTTGCCGCCAACCGGTATTATTCCGCCGGCCAACATCGTGGAAACGTCGGCGAAGGACAGCTTCATGTGAAGCACGACAACATTACCGACTTTGCAAAATACGAGGCATGTTCCAACGAACTCGCCGCTGCAATTCGGGAAGCGCACAAACGCCAGACCGCAAGATGAGTTCACGAACGACGAACTAGCGAATCAATGTCCGCCGCACCCACAACTGAAACCAAACCCGCGCCCGCCGCGCCGCCGCCGGTCGAGAAGATCAAGATCAAGGTGGACGGCCGCGAGATCGAGGTGCCGAAGCTGATGCCCGACTGGCAGGGCAAGTTGCAGCCCACGACGATGCTGCAAGCCTGCCAGCTCGCCGCGCAGGAAGTGCCGCACTATTGCTATCACCCGAAGCTGCCCATCGCCGGCAATTGCCGCATGTGCCTC
>SXGR01013687.1_pt1 | contig 16264 bp, 17 predicted proteins | sample 3174711 | NCBI WGS metagenome assembly SXGR01 (sample SAMN11356860, study PRJNA531348) | freshwater metagenome | isolation source: freshwater sample F1-60 | place: China: Fuxian Lake, Yuxi | collected 2017-12-25
CCCATTGCCGCTTGCATCTGGCCGGTTTCAAGACACCGCGTCGGGTGGTGTTTGGCGTCGTGCCCAAGACTTCCACCGGCAAGATACAGAAGTTCGTACTGCGTTCGCAAGCCAAATCAGCATCTGCCATTGAATAAGGAGTTGCCCATGAATGCTCCCCAAGCTGCCCGTACCCTCGAGGCGCCCTACGTGGTGCGCGAAGATTGCGAAGGTGTCGCCACCCTCACGCTGAACCGGGGCGACCGCCTCAATCCGCTGTCCACCGAAATGATTGCTGCGCTCACCGGGCAGTTGCAGGCTATTGGCGGTGATGCGTCCGTGCGTACTGTCGTCATCGCCGGAGCGGGCCGGGGATTTTGTGCCGGACACGACATGAAGGAGATTCATGCCCACCCCGATGCGGCGTGGCAGCAGGGTCTCTTTGACGCTTGTGCGGCGATGATGCTGGCGATCGTGCGCTTGCCGCAGCCGGTGATCGCGCGCATCCATGGCGTGGCAGCGGCAGCCGGATGCCAGCTGGTCTCCATGTGTGACCTCGCGGTTGCTGTACCCGAAGCCAGGTTTGCGCTTTCCGGCATCCATAACGGGTTGTTTTGTTCTACCCCTGCCGTCGGTGTAGCGCGCAACATCAATCGCAAGCGCGCCATGGAGATGCTGGTCACCGGCGATCTGATCGACGCTGAAACTGCGCGCGCCTGGGGCCTCGTCAACCGCGTGGTACCCGCTGATGCCCTCGATACGGAAATTGCCAAATTGACGGACGCGATCAAGGCCAAGAGTGCCGCGGCGATCGCGCTCGGCAAGGATGCTTTCTACCGCCAGATCGACATGAGCCTCACCGACGCTTACGATCTGGCCGGCCGCACCATGATGTGCAATTTGCAGGATCCGGATGGTATCGAAGGCGTCGATGCGTTTGTCAACAAGCGCAAAGCAGTGTGGAAGTAGCGCGGTTCCGATATTCAGAGGTTGAACAGTCTTTTTCGCACACGGAGACCATGCCTTGATCAAGCCACTTGCTGTCGGTGCCCTGCTGGTGGGGCTGGGGTCACTTGGCTACAAGTCGTGGTCGACAGGCGGCACCATGCAGGTCGAAGAAGCGCCCATGGCAGCCCTGCTGGCATCGGGAAAATACAAGGTCGTGATGTACTCCCTGTCGGATTGCAGTCCTTGCGCGAAGATGCGAAAAGTCCTGTTGGCGGAACGGATCGTGGTGAGCGAGCACTTCATCGACCGCAATAGCGACCGCATGGACGAAATGATCACCAAACTCAAGGACGCGAAGCGCGATACCGCCGGAGTGGTGGCCCCCTCTTTCGAAGTAAACGGAGTAATGATGCCCAATAGCCCGACCATTGAGGCTATCAAGGCGCAGATGCTGAGGCCGGGCAATCGCGGGTCATGAGCACTGCGGGCACAGCACAGCAGGGCGCGAGCTTGGCTTGCCACAACAAACAGATGGGTTTGTGACCCGATCCAATCAAGGGAGAGTGTCTTGTTTCAGAACGATTTGCTGAAAGGCCAGCGCATCCTCGTCACCGGCGGTGCCACCGGGCTCGGCCGTGCGATGACCGAGCGGTTTCTGTCTCTCGGCGCCGATGCCGTCATTTGCGGGCGGCGCGGCGGCCTTGCCAAATCGGTGGCGCAGGAAATGGCGGACAAGTACCATCGCAAGGTGGATTCTTATCCGCTCGACATTCGGCAGGCGCCGGCGGTCGAAGAGATGGTTGCCGACGTCTTTGCCCATGGGCCCTTGACCGGGCTGGTCAATAACGCAGCCGGCAATTTCATCAGCCGCACGGAAGATCTTTCGCCACGCGGCTTCGATGCGATTGCCAACATCGTGATGCATGGCACGTTCTATGTCACGCAAGCGGTGGGCAAGCGCTGGGTGGCCGAAGCAAAGGCGCACGCTACTGCTGACAACCCTTGCGGCTGGACGCCCGGGATGCCGATGCGCAGTGTGATCTCGATCATCACCACCTGGGTGCGCAACGGCGGCCCGTTCGTGGTGCCCTCGGCCATGAGCAAGAGCGCCATTCATGGCATGACAATGTCCCTCGCCACCGAGTGGGGGCGTTACGGCATTCGCCTGAACGCGATTGGCCCCGGAGAAATCCCGACCGAGGGTATGAGCAAACGGCTCAATCCAGGCGAAGCGCCTGGTGCACGCTCGGCCCGCAATAATCCGCAGGCACGTTGCGGCACGATGGAAGAGCTGCAGAATCTGGCCGTCTTCCTGATGAGCAATGGCTGCAACTGGATGTCCGGTGAATCCCTGATGATGGACGGTGGCAGCGCGCTTGGCATGGGCGGCAATTTCTACGAACTGCGCCAGTGGCAGGATGCCGAATGGCAACAGGCACGCGATGCCATCGAAGGCCAGAACAAGAAAGACCGGGCCCAACGAACATTGTGAATTGGGAACATCGCATTTCGGAAACGGCGTGATTCGGAAAGTTTGAGGAGAGGCAGCAATGAAGTACGAATGTATTGAAGTAGCCGTCACGGATGGCATTGCCGAAATCCGGTTGAACCACCCGGAACGGCTCAACAGCATGACGCGCGCTTTCTGGGCCGAGATCCCGCACGCCTTTCGCGCGCTGGACGAGGCCGGTGGGGTCCGTGTCGCCGTCCTTTCATCGACAGGCAGGCATTTCTCGGCCGGCATGGATTTGTCGGTGTTTCAGCCGGCCAAAGACGGCGGCCAGATGCTGGGCACCGGTGACGTGCTGGCGCGCGAGCGCTTTCGCCAGCAGTTGCGCCGTCTTCAGGAATCGTTCAACGCCATCGCCAACGCGCGCTTTCCGGTGATCGCTGCCGTCCAGGGCGGTTGCATCGGCGGAGCAGTCGACATGGCGACCGCGTGCTGCCTGCGTTATGCCACGCTGGATGCGTTCTTCTGCATTCAGGAAATCAACATCGGCATGATGGCCGATGTTGGCACCATGAATCGCATGCCGCGCCAGTTGCCGGAAGCCGTGATGCGCGAATTGGCCTACACCGGTGACCGGCTGGGGGCAGAGCGTGCGGAACGGCTCGGGTTTGTCAACGGCCTGTTCGAATCAGCAGAGGCGCTGCATGCCGGGGTGATGGCAGTGGCGCGCAAGATTGCGTCGAAGGCGCCGATGGCGGTGGTGGCGAGCAAGGAGATGATTTCTTATGCACGGGATCATTCGGTAGTCGAGTCGTTTGCCTACCTGAACGCCTTGCAGCCGGGGATTTTCAGCCCGGAAGATATCGCTCGGGCGGTTTCAGCACCGAAGGGGGCTGCGCCGGAGTTTGAGGATCTGGCGCCGCTCAAACCTTCGATGGGCTGAGGGTAGATGAAAGATAAGCTTCCTTCAGGCATCCGTGACTGTGGCTAAGCCAGCACGCAAGCGGGTCAGCGCAATAGGACCGGCGTCGCGCCCTTCTACCGGACTGAAGGGCGGGGTTGGCGGCCGCGTGCTTGAACAATCGGCACTGCAGACGCTGGTGGGGTATCACCTGCGGCGGGCGGAAGTGCATATGCGGCAGCTGGTGATCAAGCTGCTTTCCGAGTGGGACATTCGACCACCGGAGTATTCTGCACTGTCCCTGATTGCGTGCAACGACCTGGTGACGCAGTCGGATCTTGGTCTGGCATTGAACATCAAGCGGCCCAACATGGTCACGCTGGTTGAGAAGCTGGAGAAGCGCGGTCTGATCAAGCGCGAAGTGCATGCACGGGACCGCCGCAACCAGATCCTCACGCTGACCGAAAAAGGCGAAGCCCAGCTGGCCGACATCGATGGCTTGTTGCACGACATGGACAAGCAGTGGACGGCGTGCTGGAGTGCAAAAGAGCGCAGTCAGGTATCTGAACTGCTGCAGCGTTTGTATAAAGCAACGGCCGAATGATGCTCCGGTCCCCACCGGGGACGCTTCGGGGTGCTGTGACCGGTTGACCAGGTGGCAGGCATGCCCTCTCGTTCATAATGTTGGGCTCGCATTACATTCACTGGTTGTCCTAAAAATGGAGGAGTCATGAAAAAACTGCTATTGGCTGTGTCTTTGGGTGCCCTGATGGCGATGCCTGCGATCGCGCAGCAGACGATCAAAATTGCCAACATTGTCGAGTTGTCCGGCCCGGGAACCACTTCCGGTACCAACTTCAGGGATGGTGTGATGCTGGCCATCAAGGAAATCAACGCGGCCGGCGGCATTCTGGGCAAGAAGATTGAAGCGACCACCACCGACACGCAAAGCAACCCGGGCGTTGCCAAGGGGTTGACGCAGAAAGCGATCGACCAGGACGTGTTTGCCGTGTTCGGGCCGGTGTTCTCCGGCTCCATCATGGTCAGCATGGCCGAAACGCGTCGCGCAGAGATCCCCAACTTCACCGGTGGTGAGGCTGCGGCGATCACCATGCAGGGCAACCCCTACGTGTTCCGCACCAGCTTCACCCAGGCGACGGCGATGCCCAAGATTGCGCGCTACATCACCGACCAGGCCAAAGTGAAAACCCTGGCGGTAATCTATGTGAATAACGACTTCGGCAAGGGTGGCCGCGAGATGCTGATGAAGGCGCTTGACAAATCGCCGACCAAAATCGTGGCGGACGTCTCGACCGATTCCGGGCAGGTCGATTTTTCGGCCGCTGTGCTCAAGGCCAAGCAGAGCAATGCGGATGCGGTGTTTGCCTATACCAACGAGGAAGAGTCTGCCCGCCTGTTGCGCGAACTGCGCAAGCAGGGTTGGAACAAGCCTGTCATCGGCGAAACCGTGCTGACGAGCCAAAAGGTGATCGAGCTGGCCGGTGAAGCCGCTAATGGTGCAGTCGCCCACGTGGGCCTGACGGTCGATGCACCGCTCCCGGCAATTCGCGCCTTCCGCGCCAAATTCGAGCGTGAGTACAAGTACATTTCTGACCACAACGGCATGAAAGGCTACTCGGGTGTTTTTGCGCTCAAGGCCGCCATTGAAAAGGTCGGCAAGCTTGACCGCAAGGCGGTTGCCAAGGCCATGCACACGCTCAAAATCAAGGCAGCGGACCAGCCTGGCATCCTGATGGATGTCGAGTTTGATGCCAAGGGCGATCTGGACCGCGACAGCTTCCTGACCGAAGTGAAGAACGGCAAGCAGGAAGTCGTGGCCACGTTGCCACCGTTGTCCAAGAAATAAGCGACACCATCCAGCGACACCCGGTCTGGGCCGACCCGCCGCCTCGTTGAGGGGGGCCGGCCTGCCGGGGTTGTCAGTGCGGGCTGACGGGGACACGGCGCATGGCCGATTTTTTTCAATTGCTTTTTTCCGGCATGGCCACGGGCAGCATCTATGCCCTGGCTGCGCTGGGCTTTACGCTGCTCTGGCAGGCGTCCGGCACAATCAATTTCGCCCAGGGTGAGTTTGTGATGCTGCCGGCATTTGCCATGTTGGCGTTCGCATCGTTCGGCTTGCCGATACCGTTGAGCTTCTTCCTGACGATCCTGCTGGCGATCGCCGTGTTGGGCTGGGCCTTCAAGCGCGGCATTGTCGACCCGCTGTTCCGCTTCGGCATGATGCAGATTGTGGTGGCGACGATTGGCCTGTCGATCGCGATGCGCAACGGCGTCCGTATTGCAAGTGCCGAACCGCATCCCTTCCCCAGCTTGTTTGCTGACAAGCTATTCAACGTCGGCGGCGTTACGGTGACGATGGGCGACGTCGGCACCCTGGCTGTGGCCCTGGCCCTGGTGTTTGCGACCCAGGCGTTTTTGTCGCGCACCATCACCGGCCGTGCCATGCAGGCGGTGGCGCAGAACACCGAGAGTGCCTCGGTGCTCGGCATCAATGTGCCGCGCATGATTTTCTATACCTTTGCCATCAACGCCATTCTCGCCTGTGCTGCGGCAATGCTGGTCACGCCGGTTTACCTTGCCAAGTTTGACATGGGCGAATCGCTCGGCACCAAGGCCTTCTTTGCGGCGGTGATTGGCGGCTTCAACAATTCACGCGGTGCACTGCTCGGCGGGCTGATTGTCGGCGTCGGCGAGAACCTGGCAGCAGCCTATGTGTCTTCCGCCTACAAGGATGCCGTGGCGCTGGCGCTCTTCATGGTGGTGATCCTGTTCAAGCCGCAAGGTTTGTTGGGTCGCAAGGAAGAGCGCAAGGTCTGACGGCGCCATGAAAAAGCCCTCCCTGATCGCCGGTACGGTGACCCTGCTGGCTCTGTTGGTGCTGCCGCACTTCCTCAAGAACTACGGCGTCTATCTTTTGACCTATTGGATGGTGTTCATTCTCGCCACCATGGGTTTGAACCTCACCGTCGGCTATGCCGGGCAAAAATCACTCGGCCATGCGGCCTTTTTCGGCATTGGCGCCTACACCGTCGCCATCATGATGAAGGCCGGGTTCAGCTTCTGGCTGGGGCTGCCTGCAGCGGCAGTGATCTGTTTTGTCACCGGCATCCTGGTCGGGTTTCCGGCCCTGCGGGTGCAGACCATTTATCTGGCTTTTGCGACGCTGGGTTTCAACACGGCGGCCTGGCTGGTGATGCGCAATGAAGAGCAATATACCGGCGGCACATTCGGTATCAACAACATTGCGCGGCCTGAACTGTTCGGCCTGTCGCTCGATGGTTCGATTGCCTACTACTACTTCACCCTGGGCGTCACCATCATTTTTGGCCTGCTGTTGTTCGGATTGCTGCGCTCCCCCTGGGGCAAGGCGTTCAAGGCTTTGCGTGACAACCCGATTCGCGCCGAAAGCCTCGGTGTGGATGTGCGCAGCTATACCCTGCTGTCATTTGCCATTGGTGCGGTCTACGCCGGGGTTGCCGGCGTGCTTTTCGCTTCCCTGGTGCAATTCATCGACCCGGCACCCTTCAGCGTAGGGCAGTCGATCATGATGTATCTGATGGTGGTGATCGGCGGGCCGGGCTACTTTTCCGGTCCGGTGCTGGGCGCTGCAGTCGGCGTGGTGCTGCCCGAATGGCTGCGCTTCGCGCAAGACTGGTACTTGTTCGTATTCGGCTCGGCCGTCGTGCTGTTGATGATCTGGCTGCCCGATGGCCTGCTCAGCATTCCGGATCGCCTGCGTGCACGGCGTGAATCGCGTGAAGCATCGGCAGCACGGTCTGCTGCAGGCAGTGCCGCAGCTGTTGCTGCGTCCGGACCAGCCAAAGGGGAGGGCGCATGAGCGCACCCCTGCTGGAGGTCAAAGGCCTCAAGAAGTCGTACGGCGCGATTCGTGCCGTCGGCGGCGTATCGTTTCAGGTGATGCCCGGCGAAATCTTTGGGGTGATTGGCCCGAATGGCTCCGGCAAGACCACCATGTTCAACAGCGTGCTGGGGCAGATCGAACCTGATGCCGGGGAGATTCACCTGAATGGCCAGAACATTACCGGCCTCTCGCCGCTGCAACTGAACCAGCGTGGCGTCGGGCGTACCTTCCAGACCCTGCAGGTATTTGGCAAGATGAGCGTGCGCGACAACCTGATCGTTGCCGCGCAAGAGCACCGCGGCACGATGTGGTCGCGCATGTTCGCGCCAAGCGATTCGGCCCTGGGCGCCAAGGCTGATGAACTGATCGATTTGTTCCGCATCCGTCATGTTGCCGACAAGCCCGCCGGCAGCTTGAGCTACGGTCAGCAAAAGCTGGCCGACATTGCCATGGCGTTCATGAGCGAACCGGCCCTGGTGTTGCTTGACGAGCCTTGCGCGGGGGTCAATCCCAGCCTGGTGGGAGGCATCTCGACTCTGCTCAAGCAGTTGAACCAGCAGTCAGTGGCGGGCAAACGTGCCAGCAGCTTCGTGGTGATTGAGCACAACATGGATTTCGTGATGGACCTGTGCCACCGCATCATGGTGATGGTGGAGGGCGAAGTCATGGCGATCGGCACGCCTGACGAAATCCGCGCCAACAAGCAGGTGCTCGATGCCTACCTCGGCAGCTGAAAGCGACTGACGATGACATCTGCGATGACACCCACTGACGACACTCCCTGCATCGAATTCGACGACGTCGTCGCCGGTTACAAGGATTTCATGATCCTCAACAACCTGTCGTTCCAGGTGCGCAAAGGGTCGATCACGCTGCTGCTGGGCCCGAACGGCGCCGGTAAGTCGACGGTACTCAAGACCCTGTTCGGCCTGCTCAAGCCGCGTCAGGGCCGCATCAGGCTTAATGGTCGGGACATCACCGGCCATACGCAGACTGATCTTTTGGCACGCGGCATCGCCTTCGTGCCACAAGGGCGCAACTTGTTTCCCCAGCTCACCGTCTGGCAAAACCTCGAGCTGGGCGGCATCACGCTTGGTGCCAAGACGACGCATCAGCGGATTCCGGAAGTGCTGGAGTTTTTTCCGCGGGTGAAGGAACGGCTTCACTCACAGGCTTCGGCCTTGTCCGGTGGCGAACAGAAACAGCTGGAGATCGGGCGTGCCTTGCTGCTGCGGCCCAAGGTATTGTTGATTGACGAGCCCTCGATTGGCCTCTCGCCGATCCTGGTGCAGGATGTCTTCAAACTGTTGAAGCGCCTCGCCAGTGAAGGCACCACGGTGCTGATGGTCGAGCAGAATGTCAAAAGCGCGTTGAAGATTTCCGATGATGCGATTGCTATGGAGTCCGGGCGTCTGGTACTGCACAAGCCGGCTGGCGAACTGCTCTCGGACCCGCACATTGAACGCCTGTTTCTCGGCGGTGCGGCACACAAGGCAGCCTGACCGGGGCTGCAAATTCTGACAGGAGGCAACATGATTTTCGACTTGCGCATTTACACCTTGCATCCGGGCCGCCTGCCGGCGTGGCTCAAGATGTACGAACAGTACGGCCACGCGACGCAAGTCAAGCATTGCGGCGAACCGGTGTTCTATTCCACCAGTGAAGTCGGCACCCTCAACCAGGTGGTGCACGTCTGGAAGTACAAGAGCCAGGCGGATCGTGAAAAGTGCCGCAATGCGCTCATGAAAGACCCCAAGTTTCAGGACTACCTGAAGCGCAGCGCCGAGATGGGGGCGCATTTGACACAGGAAAGCCGCATCCTCAAATCGACATCGTTTTCACCGCTCTAAGCTGATCGCACACTTCCATGTCCAATACCACTCGCCGCGCCTGCATCATGGGCCATCCGGTTGCCCACTCCCGTTCACCCATGATCCATGGTTACTGGATCAAACAATTGGGCATTGATGGCGCGTATGACTTCATGGATCTGACGCCGGAAGCGTTTCCCGCTTTCATTGCCGGCCTGGGCACCAATGGCTACATCGGTGGCAACGTGACAGTGCCGCACAAGGAAGCCGCGTTTCGCGGTGTATCGCAGCGTGATGCGGCTTCGGAAGCAGTGGGAGCGGTCAATGTGCTGTGGGTCGAGAACGGCAAGCTCATGGGCGGTAATTCGGATGTGCACGGATTCATCAACAACCTGGACGTGACCGCGCCGGGGTGGCAGGTGCCGAACGCCTGCGCTGTTGTGTTGGGTGCGGGCGGATCGGCACGGTCGGCCGTCTACGCGTTCACCCAGCGGGGAGTGCGTGTCAAGCTGGTCAACCGTACGGTTGAGCGGGCGCAGGAGCTTGCAACGCACTTTGGTTCGTTGGTCAGTGCGCACGGACACGACAAATTGCCCGCACTCCTCCCGGAGGCTGATGTGCTGGTCAACTGCACTTCTACCGGCATGACCGGCAAGCCACCGCTCGTCATCGACCTGGCTTCACTGAAGAAGTCGGCCGTGGTCTATGACATTGTGTACGTGCCGCTGGAAACCGACCTGCTCGCCCAGGCGAATCAGCGCGGCCATCGTTGTGTGGATGGCCTGGGCATGTTGCTGCATCAGGCCGGTTACGGGTTCCAGAAATGGTTTGGCGCCAAGACCGAGATCACGGCGGAACTGCGGCGCCTGGTGGAGGCCGACATCGTTGCCGACTCGTCCAAGACTGCCGGCCGCTGAGCCTCTCCCACCAACGGTTCTGGCTATTTTCCCTCTCATGATTGACGGTAACACCACGTTGATTGCGCATATCGGCTACCCGACGCACAGCTTCAAGGCGCCGTTGATCTACAACCCGTATTTTGCCGAGGCGGGTATCAATGCCGTGGTGGTGCCGATGGGATGCCAGGTGGCCGACTACCCTGCGCTGCTCAAGTCGCTGTTCGCGCTGAGCAATATCGGTGGCGCCCTGATCACCATGCCGCACAAAGTGAGCACGGTCGCCCTGCTGGACGAAGCGTCGGTGGCTGTCAGGATTGCTGGTGCCTGCAACGCCATCAAGCGCGATCCGAGCGGACGCCTGATCGGCAATCTGTTCGATGGCGAAGGCTTCGTGCGTGCATTGCGCACCAAGGGCTTTGACCTGGGTGCTGCCGCTTGTCTGGTGGTGGGCTCCGGAGGCGTCGGCTCCGCGATTGCTGCATCCCTGGCCGCTGCCGGCGTCAAACGGCTGGTACTGACCGATACGCGCAAGGAGGCGACCGCAGCACTGGCGGCCCGCATCCGCCAGCACTATCCGGTACTCGATGTCGCGGCCGGCAGCGATGATCCGACAGGCTTTGACCTCGTCGTTAACGCTACGCCTCTTGGCATGGAGGAGGGCGATCCCTTGCCCGTCGATGTATCCCGCATGTCACCCCATGCGCTGGCAGGCGAGGTCGTCATGCGCACCGAGATCACGCCGTTTTTGGCTGCCGCGCGCGTACGGGGCTGTGCCATTCAGGTGGGCACCGACATGTTGTTCGAACAGATTCCTGCTTATCTCGAATTCTTCGACCTGCCCTCAACGTCGGCAGCCCGATTGCGTGAATTGGCGCAGCTGCCGAAGAACGCATGACGCTCCTCCTCAGCGGTGCCACCCGCGTCATGGCGATCGTCGGTGATCCGATTGCACAGGTGAAGTCACCTGCCGGCGTTACCCAGGCACTGATTGAGCGCGGCCGCGATGCGGTGGTGGTGCCGATGCATGTGGCCGCAGATGCGTTTGATGCATTCATGCACGGATTGAGCGTGGCACATAACGTCGACGGCATCATTGCGACGATTCCGCACAAGTTCGCCGCCTACCGGCACTGTACCAGCGCATCGGAGCAGGCGCATATTCTCGGCGCGGCCAATGTCCTGCGCCGCAATGCGGACGGCACCTGGCATGGCGATATGCTGGATGGCAGCGGGTTCGTCGCGGCGCTGCACAAGGCTGGTTGCGTCACGCAAGGACGGCGTGCCTTGCTGGCAGGTGCCGGTGGCGCGGGGTCGGCGATTGGCCTGGCGCTGATCCAGGCGGGCGTCTCAGAGCTGGCGATACATGACCCGGATACGCAACGCCAGAGTGTCCTGTTGCAGCGCCTGGCCGGGGTGCCCGGTGCGCAGGTGCGTAGTGGTTCTGGCGATCCTGCCGGCTTTGACATCATCGTCAATGCTTCCCCGATGGGCATGCGTAGCTCGGATCCCCATCCGATCGATGTAGCCAGGCTCAAAACGACGATGTTTGTCGGAGACGTCATCACCGTGCCCGAGGTAACTCCGCTATTGGCGGCTGCACGTCAGGCTGGATGCCTCACCACGACCGGTATCGACATGTACCGGCAGGTGCAGGAACTGATGGTCTCGTTTTTGTTGGCCGACAGCCTGGGGCGTTCCTGATCTGCCTGTCTAAGGCGCCTGGCCAACGTGAACACAAGACGTTGGTGGGAGCAGCTTTCGGGTCGGCCCTCAGGTCGATTGAGCGGGCGTAGCCTGCTCGTGCGATGCCCCCGGCAGCAACGTCAGAATCGTCGCGGTGGTGAGCGAAAAGCACGCCAGCACTAGCAGTGAATTGCCAAAGCCCATCGCCTTGACCACCGGGCCGATCGCCCAGACCGAGAGCGAGCTGACGGCAAAGGAGACACCGAGGCGAATGCCGGAAACGCGCGAGCGCATGCGGTCATCCACATAGCGGGCGATCATCACGTCGGTGAAGGGAATCGCGCCAAACACGAAAATCATCACGCCCGTGAGCGACAGGAACAGCCACCAACCCTGGGTTTGGGAGGCGAGGAACAGCATTGGAATCTGCCCCAGTACCATGAACAGAAAAAATGGCTTGAGCGCGAACCGGTTCACCAGGTTGCCGACCACCACTTGCGCTATCGACGCGACGGCGTAGACCACGGCAAGCAAAATGCCGAGCGTGGCGGGGTCTTCCATCACGCCACGAAAGCGTTCGGTAATGAGCTGGCCGTTGCCGTTGGTGGTGAAGTTGAACAGCACGCTGCTGGTGACGGCCGCAGCAGTCATCACCAGCATGGCCCGCGCCATCATGGCCGGGGACAAGGTGACCTTGGCACCACCCTTGCGCTTGGAAGGCGATTCGGTTTCGTGCGGGCAAGCCCACGCAAAGAGCACGCCACAGGCGATGCAAACCACGCCTGGAATCGCGAAAGCGGCACGCCACCCCAGCCACTTGATCAGGAAGCCGGTCACCAGTGCCGCTGCAGCGACACCCAGGTTGCCCGCCAGGCCGTTGAAGCCGATGGAGGCGCCGGGATTGGAGGAGCGCTCGATCAGCATCGGAATGCCGACCGGGTGATAGATGGAGGCGAAGGCGCCGAGCAGGGTGAGGCTGGCGGCCATTTGCCAGGCGTTCTGGGTGAGGGCGGTCAGCAGGGCGGCGGCGCCAATGCCGAAGAAGAAAATCAGCATCATGCTGCGGCGGCCCCACAAATCGCCGAATCTCCCCGATGGCACGGAGCCCAGGCCAAACAGCAGGAACGCACCGGCGCCGTAGGGCATCAGGTCTTCCCATTTGGAGAACCCGAAGTCCACTGCAATTGTGGCTACGGCGGCCGCGAAGATCAGCAAGAACAGGTGGTCCACCGCGTGGGCAAGGTTGAGCATGCCCCGCACCAGGCGGGAGTGTTCGGCGGTGCTGCTGGTCGTGGAGGCGTTCATGGAGTCGAAGTATCCTGCAAATCTCGCCCTCTTGCAGGGCCGGTCGGCATGGTTGCGAGGCGCATGGTGCGTGGCGCTGGAGAGTTGTACCGATAGCGGGCTGCTGACTTAGCGTGCGCCGTGCCCAAACCAGGTGGCGGTACGCAAGGAACTCAGGGCAAAGCACGCACCGGCTATGGCGGCTGCAGTGATGAACGCCGCTCGAAACCCGGCCATGAATGCGGCTTCGCGCCCGACCTCGTTTTCAAGCGCCGCGGCCTCCGTCGCCTGCAGTACCCAGATCAGGAGCGATGCGCCCAGCACGATGCCGATGGTGCGCGTCACCATGGTGAGGCTGCCCGCCACGCCACGCTGCGAGATCGGCAAGGCGGCGACCACAATATCCGCATACGCCACTTGAAACAGGCCAATGCCCGCACCCTGCACAAGGAGGCACGCCAGCATCGGCAGGACCTGCGGGGTTGAGGGCCAGAAGGTGATCGCCGCCAAACCGCCCACCACCAGCGTGCCGCCGGCGAACGCCGCCTGTCGCACGCCCATGCGCCGGACCAGGCGTGGGGCGAGGGCCGAACCGGCCAACGTGCCACCTGCCCAGCTTGCCAGCAGCATGCCGATGGCGGGGGGCTCCCACGCCCCGGTGCGCAGCAGGTAAAACGGCACCACCAGCGGGACGGCAAAGCTCGCCGTTTGCACTGCGATTGCCGCAAGGTTGGGAATGACAAAGTCCGCATCACCCAGCACCCTGCGCGGTACAAAAGGGGTGGTGCTGATGCGCTGCCGGTACACGTAGAACGCCATCAGTGCGACACCCGACAAGCCCAGGGGCAATGCCGGCCACAGCAAGGCATCACTGCGCATGACGGCGGGCGCCAGCAGCAGCAAGGCCAGGCTGGTCGCCAGCAATACCATGCTCGTCAAGTCGAATGCTGGATGGGAGCGTGGGTGTGAGTCCGGCGTTTGGTGCGCCAATGGTGGCGTTAAACCCGGTGGCAATGGGTTCTTCAATCCTTGCTTCAATCCCCGTTCCAATCCCTTGGCCAGCACGGGCACATAGAAGAACGCCATCAGCGCAACCGGCACGCGCAGCCAGTACACCCCGGGCCAGCCCAGCATCGACATTGCCGCGCCCCCAGCAAGGGGCGCGAGCACACCGGCAATTGCGCCCATGGCGGCATAGACGGAAAGTGCCCAGGTGCGCCTGCTTTCATCAAACAAGGCCGTCGCCAGTGCGGGGGCGCAGGACAACGTGAGCGCCACCGCGATGCCCTGCAATACGCGCGCCGCCAACAGCCAACCGTATGTTGGCGCGAGGGCACAGAGGGTGAAGGCCAGGGCGCCGAGCAGCAGCCCGGCGCGAAACACACGCAGGTACCCGATCCGGTCCCCAAGGGCGCCGAAGGCCAGCATCAGGCTGCCATAGGTAAGCACGTAGCTGACGGCCACCCAGCGGATCTCGCGCGTCTCCAGTGCAAAGGCGGCGGTGATGGCTGGGAACGCCACGTTGACCGAAAAGTCCAGCGGCGCAATCGATGCACCCAGCCCGATGACAACCAGGCCCGTCATCTGTGTGCGGGAGGCGGAAGCCGGGCTCACGTGACGATCAGTGCGGGGGATGACCCATCACAGCCGCGAAGCGCTTCACGTACGCCGGCCATACCTGCGGGTTCACCAGGCGTGGCGGCCGCTCGCCCTTGAGGGCACCGACAATCTGTTCCGCCCCCCAGGCCGCAACGTTGCGGCGTGCTTCGTGCGTGACGCCGGCCGTGTGATACGTCGCGATCACGTTCGGCAGGTGCAGGAGCGGGTGGTTATGCGGCGGTGGCTCCTGCTCCCAGACATCGAGACCCGCGCCGCCAAGATGGCCGCTTCGAATCGCATCGGCGAGGGCGATTTCGTCATGCACGCCACCGCGAGCAGTCGATACCACGATTGCGCCTTTGCGCATGCGCGTATAGGCCCGGGCGTTGATCAGCCCCCGCGTAGCCGGTTCGCGCGGGCAGTGCAGGGAGACGATGTCTGACTGTGCGAGTAATTCGTCGAATGCCACGCTCTGGCCGCCGCGCGCCTGGATCGTGGCGGCGTCGAGCAGGGGGTCGAAGGCCAGCACCCGCATGCCAAACGCACGCGCCAGTGCGGCGACCCGGCGCCCGGTTTCACCGATGCCGATGATGCCGATCGTCTTGCCGCGCAGCTCGCGGCCCATGACGTCTTCGCGCGGGAAGCGACTTTCCACGCGCAGGCGCCGATCGCATTCGCTGATCCGGCGCATCACGTCGAGCATCAGCCCGAGCGCCATTTCCGCCACCGAATCGGCGTTCGCGCCGGCCTGGTTCATCACCGCTACACCGGCAGCGGTGCAATCGGGAACATTGACCGTGTCGTAGCCTGCTCCCGTGGAGGAAACGATGATGAGGTGCGGGCAGCGCGCCAGCAGGGCGGCATCGACAAACAAGGGGCGCGGCAATTCGTCCTTGGCGGCCGAGACATGATAAGCATGGGCACCCGACAGCACGCTCGACCAGGTGCTTTCGTCACTTTTGCTGTCGATGATGCTGACCGCAAGGTCCGATTCTGCGGCCAGACGGGCATCGAAGGCCGGGTCCAGCCAGCGGTCGTTGCGAACGACGTGTTTCTTCATGGGGACTCCTGAAGGTTCCGGTTTACTTGCCTTGCCACGGTGGTTTGCGCTTCTCCGAGAAAGCGCGCGGACCTTCCTTGGCATCTTCACTGGCGCGCATGCGCACCAGTGCCGGGTAGGTGCGTGCGAGCGCGGCATCGATGTCCGGTTCGGAGAGGCCGGCCTGAATCATTTCCATCGTGGCTTCGATGGCCAGCGGGGCACAGGCAACGATCTCTTCGGCCAGTGCGCGCGTGCGGGCCATCAGTTGTTCCGGGGCCGCCACCTCATTGATGAGGCCGATGCGCAACGCCTGTGCTGCGTCAATGCGGTTGCCGGTGAGCGCCAGCCGCATCGCTTCCTTCAAGGGCAATTGACGCACCAGGCGCGGCAGGCCGTTGTCTGCGGCCAGTCCGACCTTCGGTTCCGGCAGCGCGAACTGCGCATTGCTGGACGCCACCGCCAGATCGCATGCCAGCAGGATTTCCAGCCCGCCGCCGATGCACAGGCCGTTGACGGCGGCGATCACGGGCTTGAGCAAGCCATGGCGCTGGGTCAGGCCCGCGTAGCCGGAGGCGGGTTTGGGCGCCCGGCCCTGCGCGGCCATTGCCTTCAAGTCGCTGCCGACACAAAAGCTGCGGCCAGCGCCGGTGAGGATGGCGACGCGCAGCGAAGGTGTTGCAGCGTAGTGGTCGAACAGGCTCGCCAGTTCGTGATGGGCGCCCGGGTTGAGTGCATTGAGCACTTCGGGCCGGTTGATGGTGATGGTAAAGAGGCCGTCGTCG
>SXGR01158675.1_pt1 | contig 16262 bp, 15 predicted proteins | sample 3174711 | NCBI WGS metagenome assembly SXGR01 (sample SAMN11356860, study PRJNA531348) | freshwater metagenome | isolation source: freshwater sample F1-60 | place: China: Fuxian Lake, Yuxi | collected 2017-12-25
CATCATTCCTCCAAACTCATTCGCACTTGCAAGAACAGTTGAATATTTCAGAATACCCAGAAGCGTTCTCACTATATGTTTAGGCAAATCAACATATGCTAGATGCGGCATTATTGTGAATGTCACCCCCTTCGAACCAGAATGGGAAGGTTATGTCACCTTAGAATTTAGTAATACAACACCCCTTCCTGCAAAAATTTATGCAGGCGAAGGTTGCGCTCAAGTGCTATTCTTTGAGTCCGATGAAGTATGTGAAACATCCTACAAGGATCGCGGTGGAAAGTACCAAGGCCAAGTAGGTGTAACATTACCTAAAATATAAAGGGTTCATATGAAATTTAACTTCCCCGTCGTCATTATTGATGAAGACTTTAAATCCGAAAATTCGTCTGGTCTTGGTATTAGAGTTTTAGCAAAAGCGATCGAGGAGGAAAATTTTGAGGTGCTAGGAGTTACAAGCTATGGTGACTTAACTTCATTTGCACAACAGCAAAGCCGAGCATCTGCATTTATTCTATCTATTGATGATGAAGAATTTGTCGAAGAAAATCAAACTGCGCTACAGCAATTAAAAAGCTTCGTTGATGAAATCAGATATCGTAACGAAGAAATTCCAATATTTCTTCACGGCGAAACTAGAACGAGCCGTCACATTCCTAATGAAATTTTAAGAGAGTTAAATGGCTTTATTCATATGCACGAAGATACGCCAGAATTCGTGGCGCGTTATATTGTCCGAGAAGCAAGAACCTACTTAGACAGCTTACCCCCACCATTTTTTAAAGCGCTGACGCATTATGCAGGCGACGGTTCCTACTCTTGGCATTGCCCTGGGCACTCTGGCGGCGTCGCTTTTCTAAAATCGCCCGTCGGTCAAATGTTTCATCAATTCTTCGGTGAAAATATGCTTCGTGCGGACGTATGCAACGCAGTTGATGAGTTAGGTCAGTTACTCGACCATACAGGACCGGTAGGCGCTTCAGAAAGAAATGCAGCGCGCATCTATAACTGTGATCATCTCTACTTTGTGACAAACGGCACATCGACATCGAACAAGATGGTTTGGCATTCAACAGTTGCACCAGGTGATATTGTGATTGTTGATCGTAATTGCCATAAATCAGTACTGCATTCTATTATTATGACGGGCGCTATTCCAATCTTTTTAATGCCCACTCGAAATCACTTTGGCATTATTGGACCTATTCCTAAAAAGGAATTTGAATGGAAAAATATTCAAGATAAAATTCAAAAGAATCCATTCATCACCAACAAAAAAGACAAGCCTCGTGTATTAACAATTACCCAATCAACATATGATGGCATTCTTTATAACGTTGAAGAAATTAAAGAAATGTTAGATGGAAAAATTGACACACTACATTTTGATGAAGCTTGGTTACCTCATGCAACGTTCCATGATTTTTATGGTGACTATCATGCGATTGGTGCTGACCGTCCGCGCTGTAAAGACAGCTTAGTCTTTTCAACACAATCTACACATAAACTTTTAGCAGGGTTAAGTCAGGCATCACAAATTCTCGTTCAAGATGCAGAAAAAAATAAACTCGATCGAGAAGTCTTTAATGAATCATTCCTTATGCACAGCTCTACCAGTCCACAATATTCAATTATTGCGAGTTGCGATGTTGCAGCGGCAATGATGGAGGAACCTGGCGGCAAGGCTCTTGTAGAAGAATCACTCATGGAAGCGTTAGACTTTAGACGCGCGATGCGAAAAGTAGATATTGAATGGGGATCTGACTGGTGGTTTAAAGTTTGGGGCCCTAACGACCTGTCAGATGAAGGTCTCGAAGATAGAGATGCTTGGATGTTAAATGCTAATGACCATTGGCATGGCTTTGGAGATCTCGCGGATGGCTTCAATATGCTCGACCCTATTAAAGCAACCATTATCACCCCAGGACTTAATGTAGATGGCGAGTTTTCTGAAGAGTTTGGTATACCCGCATCTATTGTTACGAAGTATTTGGCAGAACATGGCGTAATTGTCGAAAAAACTGGCCTCTACTCATTCTTTATTATGTTTACTATCGGTATTACTAAGGGTCGTTGGAATACCCTTGTGGCTGCCCTTCAGCAATTCAAAGACGATTACGATAAGAATCAACCTTTATGGAAAGTGTTGCCTGAGTTTATTCAGAAACAGCCAAGTTATGAGCGCATCGGTCTTAGAGATCTATGTACGCAAATTCATGAAATTTACAAAAAACATAATATCGCAAGACTTACAACAGAAATGTATCTCTCAGATATGGTGCCCGCAATGAAACCTACAGAAGCTTTCGCAAAAATGGCCCATAAAGAAATTGAGCGTGTCGCGATTGATGATCTAGAAGGCAGAATTACTGCAGTGCTTCTCACCCCATACCCACCTGGCATTCCACTTCTGATTCCTGGCGAGCGCTTTAATAAGATTATTGTAAATTATTTAAAGTTTGCGCGAGATTTTAATGAAAAATTTCCTGGATTCGAAACCGACAACCATGGATTAGTTAAACAAAAGATTGATGGCAAAGCACACTACTTTGTAGACTGCGTTTCTATCTAGTATTTTTTTGGTAACTTACAAAAGAGAACTCAAGACCATCAGCTGTCGCATGGTCTTCTCTGGAAATTTCACTCCATTTTGATTTATCAATCTCAGGGAAAAAGGCATCTCCTGAAAAACTTTTCTTAATCTCAGTAATATACAAATAATCCACTTGGTTTAGTGCTTGCTTGTATATATCTGCTCCGCCAATCACAAATACTTCTTTATCATTCTTTGAGATAGAAAAAGCGTCTTCAATACTATGAACAACTTCGGCACCCTCATAAGAAGTTTCAGTATTTCGACTAATTACTATATTTCGTCTGTGAGGAAGAGGACGACCAATGGACTGGTATGTTTTTCGGCCCATGATAATGGTATGACCTGTTGTTAAAGATTTAAAATACTTTAGATCTTCAGTTAAATGCCATGGCAAGGTATTGTTGGCACCAATGACATGGTTAGAGCTCATCGCAACAATAATAGATAACTTCGACACTAGACTGCTACAGGCGCTTTAATTGCAGGATCAGGATCATAATTTTCTAAAACAAAATCTTCGAATTTAAAATCAAATATACTTTTAACCTCAGGATTAATTTTCATACGAGGTAAAGTTTTAGGTATTCTTGATAATTGTTCATTCACTTGGTCCATATGATTAGAATAAATATGCGCATCACCTAATGTGTGGACAAAATCACCAAGCTCTAATGAGCATACTTGAGCTACCATCATTGTAAGAAGTGCGTAAGACGCTATATTGAAAGGTACGCCCAAGAATATATCTGCACTTCTCTGATAAAGCTGACAGGATAACCTGCCATTCGAAACATAAAATTGGAAAAATGCATGGCAAGGAGGCAATTTCATTTTAGAAATTTCCGAAACGTTCCAAGCAGATACAATTAATCTTCTTGAGTCCGGATTCTTTTTAATCGATTCAATAAGATCGGTTATTTGATCAATATGCTTCCCATCTGAGGAAGGCCAGCTTCTCCATTGGTAGCCGTAAACAGGGCCTAGATTACCATTTTCATCAGCCCATTCATCCCAAATACTGACGTCATGATCTTTTAAATACTTGATATTTGTGCTGCCACTTAAAAACCATAAAAGCTCATGAATAATCGACTTTAGATGGACTTTTTTAGTGGTAAGAAGAGGAAAGCCTTGTGATAAGTCATAACGCATTTGATAGCCAAACACAGAAATAGTCCCTGTGCCTGTTCGATCATGTTTGACGTCGCCATGATTTTTAACGTGATTAAGTAAATCTAAATATTGCTTCATGACCTTAAACGTTCTGCCTTATAAATGTTTTAACAAGATCTACTTGATTATCAAAAACTTTAAATTTTTGTGGGAGATCTTCTAAATGCTTTAATGATTCCGGTCTTTCAGGTTTTTGACCTATGGCTTCTACAATAGAATCTTCAAATTTAGTAGGCAACGCTGTCTCAAGAACAATCATTGGGACATTGTCGTCTGTATGTTCATAAGCTGCTTTAAAGCCATCTGCCGTATGTGTGTCGATAATAATTTTATATTGGTTAAAGATTTCTTTAATATAGTGAATACGTTCTTTGTGAGTACTTGAGGAAGATGTAAAACCAAAAGCTTGAATTTTTTCGAAGATACCTTCTTGGTTTAGATCAAAATTACCGCCTTGATCAATTGACTTCCATAACGCATTTAATTTTTTACTATCACGTCCCAGTAAATCGAAAATAAAACGTTCAAAATTAGACGCTTTGGATATATCCATCGAAGGGCTTGATGTGTGGAAAGTATTCTTTGAATCCCGAGGCATATATACACCTGTCTTAAAAAATTCATCTAAAACATTATTTTCATTTGTAGCAACCACAAGCCTCTTAATAGGGAGACCCATCATGCGAGCAATATGGCCTGCACAGATATTACCAAAGTTACCTGTGGGTACTGTAAAGCTAACTTCTTCATTATTTTTGGCAACAGCGAGGTAACCTTTAAAGTAATTAACGATCTGCGCTAAAATTCTGCCCCAATTAATTGAATTCACAGCTCCAATTTTAAAATCTCTTTTGAAATCTAAGTCATTAGATACAGCTTTTACAATATCCTGGCAGTCATCAAAAACACCTTTGACGCTTAAATTAAAAATATTAGGGTCTTGAATACTAAACATCTGGGCAGACTGAAAACGACTCATCTTTTGATAAGGTGACAACATAAAGACATTGATACCTTTTTTACCTCGCATTGCATACTCCGCAGCTGAACCTGTATCTCCGGAAGTTGCTCCTAAAATATTAATTTCAGCATTATTTTTTGTGAGTACATACTCAAAAAGATTGCCGAGTAATTGCATTGCAATATCTTTAAATGCGAGCGTTGGTCCATTCGAAAGTGAAAGAATATAAAGATTATCTTTAACTTTTAAAATTGGCGTAATGTCTTCAGCTTTTTGTTCTGACCTTGAAAACGCATATACTTCTTTTGTATATGTTTTATTGATAATCGTCTTTAAATCATCTTTCGGGATGTCATCTGCAAATTTAGAAATAATATGAAAGGCAAGCTCAGGGTAGGTCATGCTTTGCATGCTATTTAAATCTTGCGATGAAAATTTTGGATACGTCTCTGGAAGGTACAAGCCACCGTCAGGAGCAAGACCTCCTAATAAAATCTCTGAAAAGGAAAGTGGTTCTGACTGGCCGCGCGTTGAAATATATTTCATAAAACCTTTATTTACTAAGCTCTTCTAATCTAATTTTAATAACTTTACCAATGGTGGCTGACAAGGATTCAATAGCGAGAATTACAGTATTGATATCTTTTTCAACAGCTAAGTGACTGAGTATGACGATATCTGCCTCAGATTCATGTTCTTTAGATTCCTTTTGAAGCATTGCATCAATTGAAATTTTCTTATCGCCGAATAATTTTGTAATTTCAGCTAGCACACCTGGTTTATCTGAAACTCTAATTCTTAAATAATAACCGCTGATTGCATCTTCAATTTTATAGATAGGAATCGAATTAATCTTATTGTCTTCAAATCCATGAGGTGGCACATGAGATGATCTAGAAATATCAATAAGATCAGCTACTACGGCACTTGCTGTTGGAAGCGCGCCAGCGCCAGCGCCATAATAAAGTGTTGGTCCAACCATATTGCCTTTAACCACGATAGCATTCATTGCGCCATTTACATTGGCAATCAAACGTTTTTCTGGGATTAATGTTGGGTGCACTCTTAATTCAATGCCTTTGTCTCTGCTTTTAGCAATACCTAATAATTTAATGCGATAGCCTAATTCTTCTGCGTACTGAATATCTTTTTGCTCAAGCGCTTTAATACCTTCCACATAAACATCTTTAAAATTCATAGGAATACCGAAAGACAAACCAGCAAGAATTGTTAACTTATGGGCAGCATCAATACCTTCAATATCAAATGTAGGGTCTGCTTCCGCATAACCTAAAGATTGAGCTTCAGATAAAGCTTTAGCAAAAGTAACACCCTTTTCTTGCATCTCGGTCAAAGTAAAATTTGTAGTGCCATTAATAATGCCTGCCACCCACTCAATTTTATTTCCAGCTAAACCTTCTCTGATTGATTTTAATATAGGTATGCCGCCAGCAACTGAAGCTTCAAAAGCTAAAGTGACATTATTTTTTTTGGCTAATGCAAAGAGTTCATTTCCAAAAATTGCTAGCAATGCCTTATTGGCTGTTACGACATGTTTTTTGTTTTCAATGGCTTTTACAACCAAATCTTTTGCGATGGTTGTACCACCAATAAGCTCAACAATGATATCAATCTCTTTATCAGCGACTAATTTAAATGGATCGTCAGTCACTTCAATAGCGCTTCCTGCAATTTCTTTTGCACGTACAATGTTCTTGTCTGCAACAGCAATAATTTTCATATCAGCTGCAGTCTTGCGCTGTATTTCGTTAATGTTTGATTTTAGAAGTTCAAATACACCACCACCGACTGTGCCAATACCCAGTAAACCTATATTCATTCTTTTCATCGGCTATGACTTTCTAGTTCGCAGTATTTTTTTTAAAGTTTTCAAGATAATTTGCAATACGCTTAATTGACTCTTTAAGATCATCTTCATTGGGTAAGAATACAATTCTTATATGATCGGGATTTTTCCAGTTAAATCCTGTGCCTTGAACTAATAAAACTTTTTTATCAATTAATAATTTTAAAATAAATTCTTGGTCATCTTTTATTGGATATATCTTTGGATCTAATTTAGGAAATAGATACATCGCAGCTTCTGGTTTAACACAAGTTACGCCAGGTATAGACACAAGCATGTCGTATGCAAGTTCTCTTTGCTTAAAAAGTCGTCCTGAAGGCGCTACGAGATCATCAATACTTTGATATCCGCCTAAAGCGGTTTGAATGGCAAGCTGTCCAGGTACGTTCGCACATAAACGCATGGAAGCTAACATATTAAGGCCTTCAATATAATCCCCAGATTCTTTCTTGTTTCCAGACACGACCAACCATCCTGCTCGATAACCACATGCGCGATAGTTTTTTGATAAGCCATTCAATGTCACAAAAAGAAGATCGTCTGCAAGGGATGCGATCGAAATATGTTTCTTTTTGTCATAAACCACTTTGTCGTAAATCTCATCTGCAAAAACAACAAGCTTATGTTTCCTTGCAATCTGAATAATGCCCTCTAAAATTTCTTTTGGATAAAGCGCGCCTGTTGGATTGTTAGGATTAATAACTAAGATCGCTTTTGTTTTGCTTGTAATTTTACTTTCGATATCTTTAAGATCAGGATACCAATTAGAAGCTTCATCACATAAATAATGTCTAGGTTTTCCGCCTGCCAACGTCACAGCCGCAGTCCATAGTGGGTAATCTGGCATAGGGATTAATACTTCATCATCGTTGTCTAACAATGCCTGCATCGACATCACGATAAGCTCTGAAACGCCATTACCAATAATCACATCATCGACATCCACATTTGGAATGTTTTTTTCCTGCGTGTAATGCATGATAGATTTTCTAGGCTCAAAAAGCCCCTTGCTATCTGTATAGCCAGATGCTTTACCCATATTACGAATGACGTCTTGCACAATCTCTTCAGGCGCCTCAAATCCAAAGGCTGCTGGATTACCAATATTAAGCTTGATAATGCGATGACCCTCTTCTTCCATTTTTTTAGCGTGCGCTAAAACAGGTCCGCGAATGTCATAACAGACGTTATTTAATTTCGTTGATTTTTTAAGCTGAGCCAATTTAATTACCTATATTTGAATATATGATATCTTACCTTGTGAACGCGCATTCCGCCAACAAATGAGAGGGTTTTGATTTAATTTATTTCTTTAAAAACACGATGTTATGAAATTTCACTTAATTCAATCTGACAATAAAAATCTCATTACGGGGTACGGTTTAAACTGGGTGGAAGTTAACCAAGTACGTCATCAATCAAGTCTTATTGTGACCCCTGATCAAATGCTTCTTGAATGGTCCGTCAAAACCATTAAAGATATCAACGAGAATAGTTTTGAAGCTATCAAATTTTTAGATATTGAAATTATTTTATTGGGTACTGGCAATACTCAAGAACATCTTGAGCCCAGACTCTTGGAATATTTTTCAAAGAAAAATATAGCTATTGAATCTATGAGCAATCAATCCGCATGCAGAACCTACAATATTTTGGCAAACGAAGAGCGTAAAGTATTACTTGCGCTTATGCTTTAAAGATTTTTTGTTGAAAATACAAGACACGCATTTGTACCGCCGAAACCGAAGCTATTTGAAATAACTGTTTTCACTTCAATATTATCAATACGCTTTGTCACAATAGGAAGGTCGTTCGCTAGAGGATCTAACTCTTCGATATTGACTGATGGCGCAATAAATTTATTTTCCATCATGATAAGACTATAGATCGCTTCATTGACGCCGGCTGCACCTAATGCGTGGCCAGATAAAGATTTCGTCGACGCAATATGTGGCATAGGGCCATATTTATTATCCCCAAATACAGCACGAATCGCTTCAAGTTCTTTGACATCACCCACAGGGGTACTTGTACCATGTGTATTCATGTAATCGACATGGTCGATCCCTTCAAGTGCAAGCGTCATGCATCGTTCAGCACCCTCGCCGCTTGGTGCCACCATATCATAACCATCAGATGTTGCCCCGTAACCTACGACTTCTGCATAAATTTTTGCATTGCGCGCTTTTGCATGCTCATATTCTTCTAAAACTAAAATACCGCCGCCGCCTGAGATTACAAAACCATCACGATTCACATCATAAGTTCGCGAGGCTTTTTCTGGAGTTTCATTGTATTTACTTGAAAGAGCTCCCATACCATCGAACATGAAAGAAAGTGTCCAGTGCTCTTCTTCAGCGCCACCTGCAAAAATAATATCTTGCTTACCCAGTTGAATTTGTTCAACACCTGCACCAATACAATGAGCACTGGTTGAGCATGCCGAAGTAATCGCATAGTTCACACCTTTAATTTTGGCACCTGTGGCAAGACATGCTGAAACGCCACTCGCCATCGCTTTTGTCACCATGTAAGGGCCTACACGTCGAATACCTTTTTCTCGAATAGTATCTATGCCGTCTAGAATACTTTCATGAGAAGCGCCGCCTGCGCCCACAATCAAACCGGTACGTATATTTGAAACCATAGTTTCGGACAAGGCTGAATCTGCGATGGCTTCTTGCATAGCAAGCCAAGCATAAGCGTGACCTTTCGCCATAAAGCGGAATAATTTACGATCGATTAATTCTTCAAGATTAAGATTTTTGATGGAACCTGCAACATGTGAGCGTAATCCCATGGCAGCATAATCTGGCTGAAATGTAATGCCAGAACGAGCATGATATAAGCTATCTTGAACTTCTTTTTTATTATTACCTAGGCTAGATACAATCCCTAAGCCAGTAACAACAACACGACGGGTCATGCGTCGCCTCCCATTAAATAACAATCAAAAATTGTCAGTACGCGTAAATAAACCGACACGCAAATCTTTAGCATGGTAAATCTCTCGGCCATCGACTGACATTTTAGCATCAGCAATACCCATAATGAGTTTACGCATAATTACTCTCTTTAAATCAATAACATAGGTAATTTTTTTAGCTGTAGGTAATACTTGGCCTGTAAACTTAATTTCGCCGCCGCCCAGTGCACGGCCCCGACCTAGGCCACCTTTCCATCCCAGATAAAAACCAACTAACTGCCACATTGCATCGAGTCCAAGGCAGCCCGGCATCACAGGATCACCCTCAAAATGACAACCAAAAAACCAAAGATCTTTATTGACATCTAGTTCAGCAATAATCTGTCCATTGCCATATTCGCCGCCCTCATCCGTAATGGCCACGATACGATCGAACATAAGCATAGGAGGTAAAGGAAGTTGCGCATTCCCTACCCCAAACATCTCCCCTCGACCACAGGATAAAAGCTCTTCTTTTGTATAGCTATTTTTTTTAGACATTGAATTTATAAGCAGTTGATAAAAAAAGTGTGGAAAATATTCTTTGATAATTCAAGTATTTTATCGTGTTTTTATCTATTTACCCTGATAAATTATTAAGCTACTATGAAAGTCATAGTAAAACACTCAACTAACAATTTCATCTATTAGGGATTCCATATGAGCGACCAAAATCTGGCCGACTGGAGAAAGCTTGCAGTCAAACTTGAAACAGAAATTAATCAAGTCATTATAGGACAAGAGAGTCCTGTAAGGCTTATTACCACTTCAATTTTTGCACGTGGTCACGTTCTGCTAGAAGGTGATGTGGGTGTTGGAAAAACAACATTACTTAAAGCTTTCACACGCGCCATTGGTGGCGGCTACCAACGTATTGAAGGTACGATTGATCTTATGCCAAACGATCTTATTTATCACACCTATCTTGGTGAAGATGGTAAGCCCCATGTAAGCCCCGGCCCTATTTTGATGTCAGGTAGTGATTTATCTATTTTCTTCTTTAATGAAATTAACCGAGCAAGGCCACAAGTGCATTCATTGCTCTTAAGAATCATGGCCGAGAAAACATTGTCTGCATTTAATAAAGAACACTACTTCCCACATATGGTGGTATTCGCGGATCGAAACCAAGTAGAACGAGAAGAAACATTCGAGATTCCCTCTGCAGCGCGAGACCGCTTTATGATGGAAATACCGATTCTTATTCCAACAGCAGATGACATGATGAAAGACCTCGTCTTTGAAACTAAATTTCATAATGCAGATAAGCTCATTGAGGAAGTGAAACCTAATTTGATTAAATTCAATAAGCTCAATGAACTTTCAGAAACGATTCAAGAAAATATTAAAGCGACTGAAGCATTAAAAAATTATGCATTGCGCTTATGGAAAGCTACAAAAAATCCAGGCGACTATGGGATCAAGCTGTCCGATATTGATATGAACCGATTGATCGTATCAGGCGCGAGTCCCCGCGGCATGAGTATGATGATGAAAGCTGCGCGTGTAAATGCATGGCTTAATGATCGCACATCTGTGACCCCTGCAGATATCCATGCCGTATTCCACGAAACCATTGCACATCGACTCGTATTTAATCCTGTTTATGAAATGCGAAGAACTGTGATTGCTCGCGATTTAACGAATGGCATTCTAAACGCTATCAACGCACCTTAAAGAACATGACACAAGCCACTCCATTATTTGATTACCACATCGGGTGGAAATCTAAAGGCAAACATCCTGGTCGCCATAAAAGCAACCAGAGAGGTATGGGTATTGAGTTTGCGGGTCACACAACGCTTCTCTCTTATCCTGATCCAAGGCGTATTGATATTCGTCAATCGATTCGAGATCCTTTAGGTGAGATTCACGTCAAAATATTCAATCAGCGAAGTGCAACACCCGTCATGATTGTGTGTGACTTATCTGCCAGTATGAATTTTGGTGGAAAAAATAAAAAAATTAATCTTGCAGCCGAAGTTGCTCAATCGATTGCACATTCAGTGATTGATCGTCACGATGCACTAGGACTTGTAGGTTTTGATGATGAAATTAGAGAGGATTGGTTGGCGCCTATTTCATTTAGATCGCAACATGCCATGACGCTCATTAATGAACTTAAAAAATTTACATCCACAAACAAATCAAACCGAGCCATCAAAGATCTTTACCAATATATGCCGCGCGAGCGCGCACTTATTTTCTTCATTTCAGACTTTCATATACCAGAAGTTGAATTGGAAAATTGTTTATCGAATCTTATGAGGCATCACGTGGTTCCTATTGTGCTGTGGGACAAGAAAGAATACATCAACCTACCTAATTTTGGCATTGTGACTATTACCGATCCTGAGAGCGGCAAAAAGGACACGCTTTTCTTAAGAAAAGAATTGAAAGAAAAAATTGTAGATTCATTTGAAAAAAGACGTGCGGCGATTACAAAAGCTTTTATGAATTTTGATATCCCACCTTTTTTTGTAGATGAGCATTTCGATGCAAATAAAATGACTGAATACTTTAATCAATTTGTGGGCGCCTAAGGTTATGAAATATCTTATTTCCTTCTGGATGCTTTTACTGTCAACCTCAAGTTTTGCGCTAGATGCTCAAGAATGGCCTGATATTAAAGAGGGTATCGTATCTATCAAAATCAAAGAGCCTATACAGCAAGTGGGTTATACGATTGGTGATAAATCTTCAAGACACATTGAAATCACTATTAAAAAACCTTATGTGCTTATCAAAGAGTCTCTCCCCATTCCTGGCTATGAAAGAAAATACAAGGGTCAAGATTTGGGCATTATTTTAGATACTATGGAGCATGTGTTAAAAGAAGGTAAAACATCAACAACATTAACGCTTGATCTCACTTACCAAATCTTTACCAATAACGTGGTCGCTAAGCCAGGATTTTTACCCGCTGAATATATTCGAGTCTTAAATCCTAACAGTCCTGAAAAAAAAGTATTTAAATATAGAATCCCTGAACGTCGAATCACAATTTCCCCACTTTCTATATTTGGTAATGTCAAAATCGAAGAAGATATGAGTCCTCTCCGAGGTGTCATTTTAATTGACGAAGCAGGCCCCATTAAAACCTTGAAAATTTCTGGCATCATTGCACTTCTCTCATTAATCGGCCTCCTTTACATTTATAGTCAATATGCTTGGCTGCCGAATGCGCGAGGTGTATTTGCAAGAACGCATCGCACCATTAGTAAACTCAAGGCCACACCTGCTTCTGTTGAAAAAGCCATGACAGATATGCATCGCGCTTTCGATCTTGTGACAGGAAAAACACTATTTAAAGACACACTATCTCTTCTTTACGCAAAAAATAATTCTTTCGAAAATATCGAATCGGAGCTTCGTGAGTTTTTTAAGCTCTCAACGCTCGTATTTTTTAATGCTTCATCAAAAAAACACGATCACGAAGCAATACTCAAATGGCTGAAGAATTTCTCGAAGCATTGTCGAGATTGTGAAAGAAAACTGATCGTCGATAAAAGCTCACTTGTGGTAGGTATTGCTAAATGACACTTTCATTTCCATGGGTGTTATGGTTTTTACCCTTAGCATTTATTCCGCTTATTTTTAAAGAGACTTCTCTTCAATATTATTCATGGAACGAAATGATTCCAAAAGACCGTCTCTCACGTATCATTTCAATCATTTTAAAATTTATTGCCACACTCATTCTAATTACAATTATCGTAGGATTGAGCGGTCCCCACTCCCAACAAAGAGAAATTGAAAAAACAGGCATAGGCGCCCAAATTGGCCTTGTGCTTGATCGAAGCGCTAGTATGGACGACCCTTTTGCTGGTAATGATCAAACAAAAGTAGGAGAAATTAAATCTGCTGCGGCTGCAAGACTGATTATTGAATTCGTTCAATCTAGGGCAAATGATATGATTGGGATGGTTACTTTTAGTAACTCTGCGATGTATGTTTTACCATTGACGGACAATAAAAATGCCATTATTTCTGCAGTTAGGGCTACGGCTGGAAATGCATTATTTCAAACCAATATTGGAAGTGGGCTGACGACAGGGGCAGAATTATTTAATAAGGTCCCTGACTCAGGCTCGAGAGCTGTGATCTTGCTTTCAGATGGCGGAGGTCGTATTGACGCTGCAACTCAAGAAAAAATTAAAGATTGGTTTGGCCGACTTAAAATTAGTCTTTATTGGATTGTTTTAAGACAGCCTGGTGGTTTGAGTATTTTTAATACGTCATTTAAACCTAGAGATGATGATCCTCTTCCCCCTCAAATCGAATTAAATGAATTCTTTAAGTCACTTAACTCACCCTTCCAGGCTTATGAAGCTGAAGATCCTAAAACACTTCAAAAAGCGATCGAAGATATTAATCAAAAAGAAAGAAAACCAATTACATATTTCGAAAAAATCCCTGGGCAAGATTATTCAACGCATTGCTTTGTCACGGCTGCGCTTTTAATGATTGCTTTACTTACACTTAAACTGATAGAGGTAAGGTCATGGCTTTAATCACAAAAAATATTTTTAGTACCAAAAAACTTACTTGGCTTTTTGTCGCACTTCTTATCACCTCCCTCGGTATATTTATTAAACAATTTATCGAGCTAAAAAATATTCAAGTATTTAATCAAAATATTTCAGAGGGTAAGTCGCCACGCATGTTCGTCAATAGTTTTGAGGCTCGCTATGCAACAGCTTACTGGCTGACGACTAAAGAGAGATATAAGGAAGCAGGTATTCTTTTTTCAAATCTTTTACCTGTGGCTACTCAGTCACAGAAAGCAGACATTCATTACAATGTCGGCAATATTTTCTTTAAACGTGCATTAGCGATCAATGGAACAGATATGACAGTAAAGAATGAAACTGAGTATTTATTTAGACAAGCAAAAGCAGCTTATATGCTCTCAATTAAAATAGATAACCATGCTTGGGATGTGAAACATAACCTCGATCGCGTCCTGATGATATTACCTGCCAACCCGACACCGGGTATTGGTGACTCGGACTCACCTGGACTAATTCTGGGAAATATTCCCGTAGGCTTACCATAAATTTATGAAAGAGTGGCTTAAGAAAATAAAGTTGAGATCTAATCTCGATTCGGACACCCTCTCACTAATCTTAGCTATCGGATTTATGGCGCTCGCCATCATCAATCCGTCCATACCGCTTAAACATAATGTTTATAATTACTTGTTTGTGGCTGATATTTCTCAAAGCATGAACACAGTAGATATGTCGATCATGAATAAGCCCGTATCAAGAATCGCGTATTTGAAGCATAGTCTTCATGAAATTATGTCTGAACTCCCCTGTGGTACAAAGGTAAGTATAGGAATGTTCGTAGGTGTAAGTGTGGCAGCTTCATATACACCTATTGAAGTCTGTGAAAATTTCGATGCCATTGAAGATACAATCGATCATCTAGATTGGCGGTCTGGCTGGTCTGGTAATTCCAAGATAAGAGAATCTTTCTTTAATCTAGCCCGTCTCATTAGAAGTTTCCCTGAAAACTCTCAAGTGGTTTATTTTACAGACGGTGAAGAAGCACCTAAGCTTCATACATTTACTACCAAAGATCTTTCTCAATTTCAAGGGGGCAGTGACTGGGTAATTGTAGGGATTGGAAGTCTCAAGGGAGCTCCTATTCCAAAACTTGATGGAAAAAATCAATTAATCGGATATTGGTCCAGTGACAGCTTTGGATTACAACCAGGTATTGCACAAATTTCTGAAGCTAATCTTGGCACACGAGATAATCTCGTAGCGGGTGGTGAAAGTGATCGCTATATATCCAAACTTGATGAAGCTTACTTAAAAGATATTACTAAACAAATTGGCGGTATCTACGTAAGAGGTGATTCTATCCTTAATATTTTAAGTGCGATGGAAAAACAAAAACCTGCTTGGCAAGATAAAGCAGATTTTCACCTTAAATGGTTTTTTGCATCACTCGCAGGCATTATTTTTAGTCTTCGATTTATTTCGATAAAAAAAATAATTCAACATGTCATTAAATTTAGAAAATAAATTCATTCTTCTTAGCACCTCTTCAATTATTAAAGTTGAGGGTGACGATCGGGTCCAATTCCTGCAAGGTCAGCTCACACAAGACATCAAACTCATCTCACATGATAAAGCTTTGTTTGCTGGCTTTTGCAATCCTAAAGGAAGAGTCCTGGCCTTTATGTTGTGTTTCGAGGAGCATGACTCAATTCATATACAGATAGATAGCTCGATTGCAGAACCTATTCTTCGTCGACTTAAAATGTACGTTCTGCGCTCAAAAGTTTCTTTGAATTTACTAGATAATCAATTTACATGCGTAGGTTTTGTAGGATCTAAACCTCTCCTTAATCAAGACATTAAACTTCCGGAAAATTATTTAGATATTGTGAGGTCGCATGATGTCATGATTATGCGTGTAGGAAAAAATACTGAACGCTATCAGTTAATGGGTGACACTACCAAAGTCCATACATTTATGAAATGCAACTTAGCTGAATATACGTCTATGAGCATTGAATCTTGGGACAATTTAAATATCCTTGATGGCATTCCTAATATCTACCCAACCACACAAGAAGCTTTCATCCCGCAGTCTATAAATATGGATCTTATTGATGGTATTAATTTTAAAAAGGGTTGTTACACAGGGCAAGAAATCGTTGCGAGAACTCACTATTTAGGTA
>SXGR01433634.1_pt1 | contig 16259 bp, 11 predicted proteins | sample 3174711 | NCBI WGS metagenome assembly SXGR01 (sample SAMN11356860, study PRJNA531348) | freshwater metagenome | isolation source: freshwater sample F1-60 | place: China: Fuxian Lake, Yuxi | collected 2017-12-25
CGAACTGGCGATGGCTTGGCGCCGGCTCGCCCACAACTTCGCTTTCCAAGGCAAGTTTTCGCAGGCGCTACCGGCGGCCGCACGCGGTTTGGCCCTGTTGCGCGAAGCCTCGCAGCAGCAACCCACTCGCGCGAATCGCTCGCGCTACGTCATGGCGCTGTTTGACACTCCCCGGATCCAGATGATGCGCGGCGACTACGCCGCCGGAATCCCCGCGGGGCAAGCGGCGATGGTGGAACTGGCCAAGCTGCCGCCCGAGGACCGCGCGGCCTTCGATGAAACCGAGCCCATGTTGATGCAGCGGCTGAATCAAGCCGACAAGCGTGGCGACGCGGCCGAGGTAGCACGCATTCTGGAAACCGCGGAACGCCGCTGGTACGTGCGCGTCAAACAGATGGCCCTTCGCTCCATGCTTGTCGAAAGCGCCCGGGCGGGCAACCGGTCGAGGACCTTGGAACTCTGCCACGAAGCGTCGGTGAATGGGCTGATGGCGCCCGCCTTACGCGTTCTGTGTCCCGCACAGACAAGCGGGCGTTGGGTTCTGTCCGATGCGCAGCGAGTGCGCCTGATGACGGAAGTGCTGGCCAGCCGCCAGACGCTGGACCGCCATCCTTCCTCCTACGAAGCCCGTGTGGCCGTCTTCGGTAGCCTCGGCCGCCTGGCGATGCACCACGCGCAGAGCGGAAATCTCAGCACCGCGCGCCAGTTCCGGGATCAGTTGGCTGGGCATCTAGCCGCGATTCAGGCCGTGGACCCGGAAGGTGTCAATACCCGTAGGATGGCGGTCAATCTGAAGAGCCTGGAAGCGCTGCTCACGTCGCGTTAGTAGAATATCGTCAGTGCGTATTCTTCTACCCGGGCTTTGTTGTGCTTTCGTGGCCGCCGCGGCCACGCTGCCGCCTGACGTGCGCGCCGTGTTCAGCAAGGCCCAGTGCGCGGCGTGCCACAACGATAACGGCGTCGCCTCCGCTACGCGGTTGCGCTTCCCGGCCGACGAGTCTGACGAGCCGGGTTTTCTGCGCGCGCTGGAGCCGTTGGTGCAGCGGGCGCGGCCGTCCGGGTCGCGGCTCATTCTGATGGCCACCAATCGCACGCCACATCCGGGCGGCGAACGGGTGAAGCCGGGGAGCGCGGAAGAGTCGACCTTGCTGAGCTGGATTGCCAATCTGGCTGCGCCGGTGCAGGATGCGGCCGGCGGAGCGCGCAGGCGGCGCACGCTGCTGCGGCGCTTGACGCACAGCCAATACGACCAGACCATGACCGCGCTGCTGGGCGATCAGACGCGCCCGGCGCGGAATTTTCCCGCGGAAGATTTCGTGAGCGGTTTCACCAACACGGCCGAGGCGCAATCGATCTCACCGCTCCAGGCCGAAGCGTATGCACGCGCCGCCGCCAAGCTCGCGTTGAACGCGCGGCGCTCGGGCCGGCTTGCGGCCGTATGCCCACGGGCCGATGCCGCGTGCTTCGTGAACACGTTCGGGCGTCAGGCGTTCCGGCGTCCGCTGACCGCCGCCGAGACCGCGCGCTTCATGAAGCTGATGCGCGTGGAGCAAGATTTCCTGGCCGGCGCGCAGCTCGTGGTGGAAGCGATGCTGCAATCGCCCGACTTTCTCTACCGCGCCGAGCCCGCCAGCCACGGTGCCGCCAGCCGCCTCGCGTATCTACTATGGAACACTATGCCCGATGCCGAGCTCGATCGCGCGGCGGATGCGGGCCGGCTCAACACCGGTGCACAGGTGGAAGCTGCGGCCAAGCGCCTGCTGGCCGACGAGCGCGCCCGCGCGTCGCTCGATGAGTTCGCCGCGCAATGGTTGCGGTTTGACCGCGTGCGCAACGCCATTCGCGAGCGCAAGCTGTTCCCTGAGTTCGGCACCGAACTCGCTTCGGCCATGATCGAAGAAACCAGCCGCCTCTTTCAGCACCTGGTGTGGACCCAGGGCGATTTTCGCGAGATCTTCCGCGCCGAGTATTCGTACATCAACTCCAGCCTCGCGGCGCTCTACGGTTTGCCCGCGCCCGAACGCGAGTATTCGCAAGTGGCGTTTCCTGCCGGCACGCGCCGAGCGGGCATCCTCGGCCACGCCAGTTTCCTGACGATGACCAGCAAGCCGGAAGAAACGTCGCCCACCGAGCGCGGCCTGTTCATCCGCGAGCACTTCTTGTGTCAACTCGTGCCGCCTCCGCCGCCCGGCGTGGACGCGACGCTGCCCACCATCATGGAAGACCGTCCGATGTCGAACCGCGAGCGCCTGGGCGTCCACCTGTCAGCGCCGAGCTGCGCGGGGTGCCATCGCCTCGTCGACTCGATCGGCTTTGGCCTTGAAAATTTCGACGCCATCGGGCGCTTCCGCGAAAAGCAGGTGGCGCTGGTGTTTCCGCGAGTCGACAAGTCGAAGAACAAGAATGTGCGCCGCGAAGGCGTGCCGGTGGAGATTCCGGTGGACACCTCCGCCTCGCTGGTGGGGCTGGCGAATTCGAGCTTCACCAACGCGGCCGAAGCGGGCCGTATCCTGGCCGACAGCGCCATCTGCCAGCGATGCGTGGTGAAGCAGTATTTTCGATATGCTATGAATCGACCGGAGACATCGGCCGATCAGCCCGCGCTCGATGCGATTTTCGAGCGTTTCCGGCGCTCGGGTTTCCGGTTTCAGGAGCTCATTCTCGGCGTGGTAACGTCCGAGCCGTTTCTAGAGGAGTTTCAACAGTCGCATGGCACGCACTAATTCGCTTTCCCGCCGCACGTTACTACGGGGGCTCGGCGCAGCCTCAGGCGTGGCGATCCGTTTGGGTCTGCCGCCGATCGAGGCAATGTTCAACCCGAGCGGCACGGCCTACGCCGCCGAGACCGGCGCCGCGACGCCCGTGCCCACACGCTTTGTGATGTGGTTCAACGGCAACGGCATTCCGGAGAAGTATTGGGTGCCACGCGAAACCGGGGCGGACTACAGTATGCCCTCGTGCCTGCAGCCGCTGGCGCCGCATCGCGACCACATCCACGTGATCACGGGGCTCGACTCGCCGGCCGCGCGGTTGCCTGGGCCGGGCAATAGTCACTATCCTTCGATGAGCGCACTGCTGTCCGGTCGCGTTTATACGGGCCGCGGAGCGGGCGGACCGTCGTTCGATCAGCTCGTGGCGCGGCAGATCGGCGGCGCCACGCGGTTCCGCTCGATTGAAGTGGGCGTGTGCCAGGAGTCGTTTGGCGAGGCGATCCAGCGCAACATGAGTTGGGCGGATCGGGACCGTCCCCTGCCACCGGAGATGATTCCGCACCGGCTGTTTGACCGGTTGTTCGGGCGCAAAGACGCCGCGCTGATTGATCGCGAGAAGTCGGTACTGGATGCCGTGCGCGAGCAAGCCGGGTCGCTCAAGGCGCGTCTCGGTGCGGCCGACAAGGTGCGGCTCGACGAGTATCTGTCGTCCGTGCGCGAACTGGAAAATTCCATCGCCACGCTGCCGCCCGAGTACAGGCAGGAAGTAGAACGCCCGAGCGAAGCGCTCGATCTGCGCGATTATCCGCGCGTGGCGAAGATTCAAAGCGATCTGTTGGTGCATGCGCTCGCCTCCGGGCAAACACGGGTGGCCTCGTACATGTTGTCGAAGTGCCAGGGCCTGTCGCGCTTTCCGTGGCTCGGCCATACCGCGCAGCGCCACCATGAGTACACGCACGGGCAAGTGGAAACGCCGCGCGGCATGCGCATCTTGCGCGACATCTGCCGCTGGCATGTGGAAGAGTTCGCGTACCTGGTGAGCCGTTTGAAGGCCACGCCCGAAGGCGCGGGCACGCTGCTCGATCACACGGCGCTCCTGTTCGTGCATGAACATGCCGAAGCCAACGCGCACAAGAACAACAACCTCGCGGTGATTCTCGCCGGGCATGCGGGCAAGATGAAGGCCGGGCTTCATACGCGCGCCACGGGCACGCTGGGCGACCTGTATCTCACGGTGGCCGAAGAGGCACTGGGCGCGCGCATCGGCGCGTTCCCCACGGCGGACCGCAAACTCACCGGGATCGTGTAAATGCTGCTTTGCCGCGCCGCCGCCGCCGCCGTCGCGCTGCTGGTTTGTTCGGCGGCCTTCGCCGCCGAAGCCGACCGCGCGGCCGCTGAGTGGACACTGCTGCACAACGGGCGTGTGGGATTGAACGGTTCGCCGAGATTGCTCGCCGGCATTGAACAACTCCCCGCCGGGCATGACTTCTCCTTGACGCTGGTCGATTGGGTGGGTGTGAACGCAGTGCCGGAGGATCTCGCACGGCTGGCGCAACTCACCGCCCTGCGCGAACTCCGTTTGCCCGGGCCGCTGTGGAACCGCAATGCCGACGGCGGGAAGAACCTCAGCGGCGAGATGCGGCACCTTGCGCGGCTCGGCACGCTGCAACGCATCACCTTCAGCGATCACTTCCTCGATCGCATTCGCTTCACCGACGAAGGGCTGCTGGCAATTGGCGGGCTGGACAATCTGCGCGAGATCACGTTGCGGCAGGCGGAGGTGAAAGGCCGCGGGCTGAAGCCATTCACCTTGCTGGAGGCTCTGGATATCGAGCTCTGCCCGGTGAACGACGAAGGTTTCGCCGCCGTGGGCAACATGAAGCGCCTCCGGCGGCTGCGCGCGGCGAACACCCTCATTACTTCGGCAGCGATGGAACGGCTGGTTGGACTCCCCGATCTCGAAGATCTCGATCTCAGCGGCACCGAAATTGACGACGCGGGCGTATCGCACCTTGCCGGCCTCGCACGTCTGCGGCGACTGCATTTGGCGGGCACGAACGTCAGCGATGAGAGCATCGATGTCATCGCCACGCTTCCGGCCCTCGAAGAACTCAGCCTCTACCGAACCAAGGTCACGAACGCGGGCCTGCGCCGCCTGCGGGCCGCGCGTGCGTTGCGTTCCGTCGACGCGCGCTATTCGCGAGCTTCGGCGGCGGGCGTGGCGGAACTCGCCGCGGGTGGGCGCATCCGTGTAGCCTTCTCCGCGCCGCCGCCCGCCGCATCCGCGCCTGCGCCACACGCCGGGAGCAAAGCGTCAGCGGTGGTGGAGTGGATCCGGCGCGTCGGTGGCTCGGTGTCGGCGGACGGCGCGGCGGTCTCGCTGCGCGGTACGGCGGTGAACGATACGTCCGTCACGGCGCTCGGTGCGTTGGGCCGCACGGTGCGCAAGCTGGATCTGAGCGGCACGGAGGTGGGCGATGCGGGCCTCGCCGCGGTGTTCGCGCGACTCACGGCCATCGAAGAACTTCAACTGGGCGCCACGGGCATCACCGACAAAGGCCTCGCTGCGCTCACGCCCTCGCTGCGGCGTCTCGTGCTGGACAACACCTACGTAGAGGGCGCGCGCTTCCCGGCATCGCCCATGCTCGAGGAGCTTGACCTGCTGGGCGTGCCGGTGAACGATGCGGGCCTTGAATCCATCGCGCGTTCCGCGCCCGCGCTGCGGCGGCTGCATCTCGGGGAGACTGATGTGACCGGCCCCGGACTTTCCGCGCTCAGCGCGCTGCCGCGCCTTGCGCATCTCGATCTTGCCGCCACTGATGTGAATGACGATGGGCTCAAACATCTCGCTAAGCTGACGTCGCTGCGCTTTCTGCGTCTGCGCGAAACGCGTCTCACCGACGCGGGCCTCGCGCAACTCGCGCCGCTGGCGGCTACGCTTGAATCGCTGGATCTCGGCCGAACCCGCATTTCGAGTGTCGGCGTGGCGCACGTCGCCAAGCTCACCGCCCTGCGCACATTGGTGCTCGAATACGCCGAAGTGGACGACGAAGGCTTTAAGCCCCTCGCCGCTTTGACGGCGCTGCGCGACCTCAACATCGACAGCACCAACATCACCGACGCCGCCGTGGCGCAGCTGGCCGCCTACACCTCGCTCGAACGGCTCAATCTCTATCACACCTTCGTCAGCGCCGACGGCGCAGCGCGGATCCGCAAGGCGCGCCCGTCGTGCCGCTTGATTTGGGATCCACTGTCGAGCGTCAACAACCGGAGGCGCGCATGAAACTGCTGCTACTCGCCGTCACCCCGTTCCTTGCCGCCACCGCCGCGGACTGGCCCGAGCGCGACGGCGCGCGCCTGGAACGGAACGCGCGCGGCGAAGTGATCGCGGCGGACTTCACCGGCACCTGGGTGAGCGACGACGATCTGGCGCGCCTTGCCCCGCTGTTTCCGAAGCTCGAAAAACTCACGCTCGCCCACACGCGCCTGACCGACGCCGCGTTTCCGCACCTCGCCGCGCTCACCGGCGTCCGCGAGCTCGATTGCTACTACGCCGAATTCTTCACGGCCGACGCCCTGGCGCACCTGGCGTCCTGGCAGAAGCTCGAACGCCTCAGCCTCCGCGGCACGCGCGTCACCAGCAAAGCCTTCGAGCACATCGCGCGCCTCAAGAACCTGCGCTCGCTCGACATCGCCTACACGCAGATTGACGACGCGCGCCTCGATCTACTCGCCGAGTTGACGCACCTGGAGTCTCTCGCGCTCGGAGGTACGCCCCTCACCGCCGCCGGACTCGCGCAGCTTCGCCTGCTGACGAATCTCCGGCACCTGGACATCAGCGGCGTCCAGCGCGTGGACTCGGGCGAATGGGGCGTGGCGCTCAACCCCGCCGCGTTTGCTGAAATCGGCGCGCTCGCCGGGCTCCGCACGCTGAACCTCGCCGGCGCCACGCGTACCGATGCGGGCGCGGACCGGCCGGGTCTCAAGGAGTCGGTGCGCGCCACCATCGAAGGCACGTCGGCACTGGGCAAACTGGCGCAGCTTGAACTGCTCGATATCAGCCGCCTGCCGATCTCCGCCGCCGCGCTCGCGCCGCTCGCCGAGCTACCCAAACTCATTGAACTCCGCGCGAGCCTCGCGCCCTTGCTCGGCGAAGCAGCCGTGCCTGTGTTGCTGCGTTTCCCCGCGCTCACGCGTGTGCGCGTCGATGGCAGCCTCCCGCCCGAGGCCATGCAGAAGTTGAGCGCCGCGCGCCCCGCCTGGTTCCGGTAGTCTTAAGCGCGCACCAGCAACAGGTGGTAGCTCTTCTTGCCGGCGCGTGCCAGAATCGCGCCGGGCCACTCGATATCCGCGGCGGTGACCGCCTTGCGGTCCGCGCCGGCGCGTTTGTTGTTCACGTACACACCGCCGCCGTCCACGAGTTTGCGCGCCGCGCCTTTGCTGTCGGCGAGACCGGTGCGCACTAAAAAGTCGGGCATCGCAATCCCCGCTTCGAGTTCCCCACGCGTGATCTCGCTTGACGGCACTTCACGCGCCAGCAGCGCGATCGTCTCGGCGCCGGGCACCAGCGTCGCGTCGCCGAACAGAATGCGGGTGGCTTGCTCCACCGCTTCCACGGCCTCGCCGCCATGCACGATGCGCGTGCACTCCTTGGCCAGCGTCTTCTGCGCCTCGCGCGCTTCCGGCTTGGCCGCCGTGGCCGCTTCGAGTTCGCCAATCGCCGCCTGATCGAGAAACGTGAACAGCTTCAGGTAATTCACCACCTCCGCATCGGGTGTCTGAATCCAGTACTGATACATCTGATACGGGCTCGTCAACGCAGCGTCGAGCCACACCGCGCCTTCTTCTGTCTTGCCGAACTTCTTGCCGGTGGACGTCGTCAGCAGCGGGAACGTCACGCCCTCGGCGCGTGTGCCGAGTATCCGCCGGATTAGATCCTTGCCGGAGACGATGTTGCCCCACTGGTCACTGCCACCCATTTGCACAGTGCAATCGTGATGCTGTGCCAGATGCAGAAAATCGTATGCCTGCAGCAGCATGTAGCTGAACTCGGTGTAAGAGATCCCCTGGTCGCGTTCTTCGAGGCGCATGCGCACCGAGTCGCGCTTGATCATCTCATTCACTGAAAAATGCTTGCCGACGTCGCGCAGAAACCCGATCAGCGAAAGCGGCGTCAGCCACTCCGCATTATTCAGCATCATGCCGGCTGCGTCGCTCGACAGATCGAAGAAGCGTGACAATTGCCTGCGGATGCCCTCGGCATTCTCCGCCGCTTTCTCTGCCGTTAGCAGCGTGCGCTCGGCGGACTTGCCGCTGGGGTCGCCAATCAACCCCGTGCCGCCGCCCACCAGGGCAATCGGCCGGTGCCCGTGCCGCTGCGCATGGGCGAGGCCCATCACCGGTACCAGGCTTCCGAGGTGGAGACTGGCGGCGGTCGGGTCAAAGCCGACATAAATCGTTCGCCGCCCGCCCAGCAGGTATTCGGCGATGTCGTCCGACGTGGTTTGGGCGAGGAAACCCCGCCAGCGCAATTCTGCGATGAGATCCTTCATGGCTTGTTCGAGAGTTACTGCTTACCTTCGGCTGCCGCAGCGGGCGGCGCCATTATGATTCGTTCCAGGGCGGGCATGGAGACCGCGCCGGTCTTCAGCGCCTGTTCATGGAACTGCGCCAGATTGAAACTGCCGCCGCGCTTTTCCTTCACCAGTTCGCGCAGCCGCAGCCAGGCGCGGTATCCCGTGAAGTAAGTGGGCAGTTGGGTGGAGGATAGTTTGGCGCGCTGCAGCTTGGCCGTGGCTTCTTCCTTTTCCTGGAACGTCTGATTGATCATCAGGTCCATCGCTTGCTCGTCGGTCATGCCCAGTGTATGGAGCCGGATGTCGAGAATCGTGTTGGCCACCGCGCGCAGATACTGCTTGTGCCAGGTCAGCAGCAATTCCTGATCGTTGTCGAGATAGCCCTGCTCAATCATCACCTTGGTGGCGTACACCGCCCAGCCCTCTACATAGGGGCCATTGCCAAACGCGGCGCGGAGCACCCGGCGGCCGCTCGGTTGCACCTGGTTGGCGTATTCAAACTGCAGGTAATGGCCCGGCAAGCCTTCGTGAATGGTAAGGATCTTGAGGCCATATGTGTTGTACTCGCGGAGGCGCGACTCGATGCGCTCGGGCTCCAGTGTGCTCGGGATCGGCGTGAGCCAGTAGAACGCGCCCAGTTCAGGCATCAAGGCCGGCGCGGGATTGAAGCCGCCCACGGCATAGATACCGCGCATGAACACGGGGGTCTCAATGAGCTTCAGGTTGTCCTGGCCCGGTAACCCCACGAAACCTTTCGCCTTGATGAAGGTGCGCACCTGTTCCAGATCGCGCTTGGCGTCTTCGAAATAGGTTTCCGCCTTGCCGTGCTTGAGTGCGATCTTGCCCAGCACGGTGGAGATCAACTTAGTGGCGTCGCCCGGATCCTTGGCGCCGGGAAACAGCTTGGCGTGCAGCGGGCGCGCCGTGGCGATCATCTCGGCGCGTGTCTTGGCAAGTTCGGCTTCGGCGTCGGCCAGCACCTGTTTGGGGTCAAGGCCCAGGCTCAATACGGGCGCGAATTTCAGGTTGTATTTCGCCGTGCCCAGACGCCAGTCGGACTTGCGTTTGGCCAAATCGCCGTTCAACCAGTTCGTAAACTCGTCAATCGCTTTCAGCGCTTCGCGGGCGGCGCGGTCGTAGGTGGCCAACTCTGACTTAGGGCAATTCGCCGTCAGCGTGTTCACAATCAGATCGTGATTGCCGTCGTTTTCCCGCACCGCCACCTGCGTCCAGACTTCCGGCGCGTCCACGAGATTCTGGCGGGCCTGGCCGAGCAGCGCGGGCACTCTCGATAAGCGCGCCGTGATGTCCCGGTAGCGCTCTTCCCGTGTGGCGTACTCGAGGACAAACGGGCTGAAAAGCGCGTTGCCGATGAGTTCGACATACAGGGTGGGGTTGTGCTTGTAATTCTGAATCGTATCCAGCTCGGCCAGTTGCAGTTCGATATGATCGCGAATGATGTCGTAGTCGGCGCGGTCTTCGGCGCTCAGTTTGCCGGCATCGAATTGGCCCAGGCGCTTGCCGAAGTCTGCATAGAATGCACGGCGCTTGACCAGGGAGTTCGAGTCGAGATCGTCAATCAGCTCGTTGAGGTGGACTCCGTTATGAACGTGGTAGCCAGCGCCCGTGGCGGCTACCGGCTCGTGACTGAGCGCGGTGTGCACGTACTCCTGAGCGAGATCGGCAAACTTTACTGGGGGGCCGCCGCAGGCCGGCAGGAGCAAAACGGATAGCAAGCCAGTCCAGCCGCGTGAAAGAGCCATATCGGCTCATTGTATCGTCTTGCCGTTCCCGAACTTAACGTAACGGCGATTCGATGGTGCCGCCTTCGGCGTTGTACACACGAACCACCAGCGGCGCCGGGGCCGGCTTGGGCTGCTGCTGCGGCGGTTCCGGCGCTGGAGCGGAGGAGGCTGCTGCTGCGGCCGCAGGCTTCTTCGCCTTGCCCATCGCATCGGCTATTCCGCCGGCGATTTCCGCTTCGGAAAACTTGAGCGACGCCACCAGCCGATCACCGGAGGTGCCCACCTTGATCTTGTCCGCCAGCGAAGCCAGTTCCGCTTGCTTTTTCTCCCGGGCCGACATCGCGAGCATCGCCTTGGCGCCCGATAGGATCATGCCGAGTTTGTTCAAGTCCTCTTGCGACCGCATATGGAGATTTACGTCCGCTTCGAGCCCGGCCCGGAGCGACACGCCCAGTTCAAACTGGTCTACGCCGGCGAGCATGCCGCCCTGCGCGCCAAGGCTGTCTTTCAAACCGTCCAGCGACGCTTCTGAAGAGATCCAGAGGTCGTACTGCGCGGACAGTTCAGCCGCCCGCAGCCGTCCCGGGTGATCCTCGCCTTCGACTTCCGGCGAATAGGCCGCATCGAGCGTGGCGCGCAGCGATTGCCGGTCTCCCAGAATCAGCAACTGCGAGTTGACGATCGCCAACGCCATTTCGGACTTCGGCGGCATCCACACCTCGGCGCCCTGATGGACGAGCCGCGCGGCCTTCTTCGCCATCAGCGCTTTGCGGAGTTTTTCAATCTGGAACTTGCCCTGCATCGAGGCGATGAACGGAGCCTCCTCGGAGAGCGCGGCCTTCTGGGCGGACGGATCGCCAGGGCTGGAGACGATCACACGTTCGACGTCCGCGGCAAAGTCTAGCCCCTGCGCCGACGCTTTTTGCTTCCAGCCCGTAGAGTCGAGTTGCGCGCCCAGCATCTTGCCGAGCGGCGAGGTGAGCATGCGCTTCAAGTCCAAACCCGCCAACGCGCGCGCTTCCGGATGGACAAACCGCTGGAACATCGGCTGGGCGGTGACTTTGGAAGCAGCGGGCTGCGCCACGGCCGCCGGCGGCGGCGCGGTGGGCGCCTTGGCGGCCGGAACGGTTGCGCCTCCGGCCATCAACAGTGCGCTCGCCACCGAAAGGCTGCAGACAATATGCCTGATCATGCAGTCCCAGATTAAACGCGATCCACTGTGCTCCGCGATTAGGTATTCACCTTAGCAAAACCGCTAGAATCGCACGATGCCCCTACGCTGGTGGATCGCGGCGCTGTTGTTTGCCTCCACCGTCATTAACTACCTCGACAGGCAGACGCTCAGCGTCCTCGCCCCGCGCCTGAAGACCGAGTTTGGGTGGACCAATTCTGACTTCGCGCTGATCGTGATGGCCTTCCGCGCGGCGTATGCGCTGGGGCAACTCGGCGCAGGCCGCTGGCTGGATCGCGTGGGCACGCGCCGCGGTCTGGCCATCTCTGTCACGGCCTATTCGGCGGTGGCGATGGCCACCAGTACGGCGTCCAGCCTGGCCGGGTTTGCGGCGTTTCGATTTCTATTGGGTTTAGGCGAAGGCGCCAATTGGCCCGGCGCGGCGAAGGCGGTCTCGGAGTGGTTCCCGCGCGCGCAACGCGGCGTGGCGGTGGCAATCTACGATTCGGGCTCGGCCATCGGGGGAGCCGTGGCCCCGGCGATGATCCTCGGGCTGGTGGCTTGGTGGGGCAACTGGCGGCCCTCCTTCATCGTGGTGGGCGCCCTGGGCTTCGTGTGGGTGGCGGTATGGCTCTCGGTCTGGCGTGGCGGCGTCACCGGGCCGGAGGTGGATGCCGAGGCCGCCGTCTTGCCGCCGCTCTCCTGGCGCGAACTGGCCGGCTCCCGCGCCGCGTGGGGCATCATTCTGGCGCGCGCGCTCAGCGACCCGGTGTGGTTTTTCGTCTCCGACTGGTTTGCCGTGTTCCTCGTGTCGCGCGGCTTTGCCCTGGAACAATCAGCCTCGGGTTTCTGGGCGCCGTTCCTTGCCGCGGACCTAGGCAACCTCGCCGGCGGCGGTTTTTCCAGTTGGCTGATTGCGCGCCGCGGGTGGCCCGTGGCGCGTGCGCGCAAACTGGTGGTGATCCTTGGCGGCCTCGGTATGACGCTGCTGGCCGGCGCGGCGTGGGCCGAGTCGTTCGTGGCGCTGGTGGCGCTGTTTGCGGTGTCGACGTTCAGCTACGCGGCGCTTTCTACGATGATCCTCACGCTCCCGGCCGACCTGTTCCCCAGCCGCGCCGTAGCTACCGTCAGCGGCATGTCGGGCTTTGCGGCGGGCGTCGGCACGATCCTCACGACGTTCCTCATTGGCGCGGTGGCAGACCGCTATTCGTTCGCGCCCGTGCTGGTGGCCGCCAGCCTGGTGCCGCTGGCGGCCGTTGCGGCGGTGTGGTGGTTGATCGAGGGCGGCGAGCGCAGGTAAAGGCAGCGGGATCAGGCGTCGATGATTTGCCGGCAGCGGCGGAACACATCCTGCAGCATCGCCTGCGTCAGCCGGCCCGTGGACGTGTTCTGCTGGCTCGGATGGTACGAACTGATCAGCACCGGCTTGCCCGCGCCGAGATCATGCACGCGGCCGTGCCCGAATTCGTAGCGGCTCTTGGCCGCGACGCCGTACACGGTAAGGCACGTGTCGAACGCGATACGTCCCAGCGCCATCGCCACGCGCACGTTTTTCAGCAGCCGGAGCTCGGCTTCGAGATACGGCCGGCACGCCGCGAGCTCGGCCGGCAGCGGCTTGTTGTCCGGCGGCGCGCAACGGCCCGACGCAGTGATGTAGCAATCGATCAACGTCAGCCCGTCGCCGCGATGCGTGGAAGTGGGTTGCGACGCCCAGCCCATCGAGTGCATAGCGGCGTAGAGAAAATCGCCTGACGCGTCGCCCGTGAACATGCGGCCAGTGCGGTTGGCGCCATGCGCGCCGGGCGCAAGGCCCACAATCAGCAGCCGCGCGGCGGGGTCGCCGAACGAAGGCACCGGGCGGCCCCAATACTCCTGGTCTCGATACGCGCGGCGTTTCTCCTCGGCCACGCGGCGGCAATGCTCGCGCAGCCGCGGGCACAGCTCACACGCCGTGATTTGCTTCTGCAGCGCGGCGAGGTTGCTCATGCGTTACGCGTCGCGATGCACGGTATCGGGTGTAAACGCCGGCAGGCAGATGGCGATGTAGTCGGCGCCCTCGGCTCCTGGCGTCGAGTAGCGGATCCACTCGCCCGCGTGCGTGAGGATCGCCTGCCCCGCCTGCACGTCCGTGACGCCGCCGGCATGTTCCACGCGCATGGCTCCGCGCAGCACGATGGTGTATTCGTCAAACTCCGGCGTCTGCCCCGGCTCGCTCCATCCCGGCGGGCTCGTCATGTGCGCCACGCTCAGGCGCTCAGCGCCGGTATTGACGCGGCCCACGTACTCGCGAATGACTTTGTTCCCCGGCACGGGGATGACGGTGGCGGCAGGAATCAGAGTTGGCATGTATTCTTCAATATAGGTGAGTGAGCAGCAGGAGCAGCAGTTCGGCAACTACCGCGCCGTGCGAAAAGTGGGGCAGGGCGCCACGGGTGTGGTGTTTGAGGCTGAGCGGCTGGGCGGCGACTTCACGCATCGCGTGGCCATCAAAGTGGTACCGGGCGCGGCGGCGGCCACGCTGCCGGAAAGCGAGACGCGGATTCTCGCGCGCCTCGAACACCCCAACATCGCCCGGCTCCTCGATGCGGGTGCAACGCGCGCGGGTCTGCGCTATCTCGTCATGGAGTACGTGGACGGCGTCCCCTGCACGGAATTCGCGGCGCGGCACCAACTGAACGAAACCGCGCGCCTGCGCCTGTTCCTGGAAATCTGCGAGGCCGTGCACTATGCCAACCGGTCCCTGGTGGTGCACTGCGACCTCAAGCCCGCCAACGTGCTCGTCACACCCGAAGGCTCCGTCAAGCTGCTCGACTTCGGCATTTCGCGCGTGCTCTCGGACAGCTCGGGCGACCGCACCACGCGCGTGCGCTTCTACTCGCCCAACTACGCAAGTCCCGAACAAATCCTCGGGCGCCCCCTCACCGTCGCCACTGACGTCTATTCACTGGGCGCGCTGTTGTGCGAACTCGTAGGCGGCCGCGCGCCGCGTTCGCTCGAAGAAGCGTTGCCCGAAGATGCACTCGCGGCGATTGAGCGCGAAGGCGAACTCGGCGCATTGCCGCTTTCCGGTGACCTTGAACAGATCGCGCGCAAGGCGCTGCGCGCAAACCCGGCACTGCGCTATCCCACCGTCGCGAGTCTGGCCGCGGATGTGCGGCGCTACCTGGACGGCAAGCCGATCGAGGCCCGCCCGCCGTCGCGCTGGTATCGCGCGCGCAAGTTCATCGGCCGGAACCGGCTGGCCGTCACCGCGGCGGCGCTGGTGACCGTGGCGCTGATCGCCACCACGGCGTATGCAATGCGCCAGCGGCGGCTGGCCAATCAGCGCTTTGGGCACGTACGCGGACTCGCCAACTCGGTGCTGTTCGAGATTCACGACGAGATCGCCAAGCTCCCCGGCTCGCTCGGCGCGCGGCATCTGGTGGTGAATCGCGGCGTGGAGTACCTCGATGCGCTTTCGGCCGGTGCGGGCACGGATGCCGCACTGCAACTGGAAGCCGCCAAAGGCTTCGTGCGTCTCGCTGACATCGAAGGCGTGGGCAATCAAGTGAGCCTGGGCCAGTCCGGGCAGGCGCTGCCGCGCGTGGAGCGGGCCGACGCGATGGTGCGCGCGGTGCTGGCGCGCGAGCCGGAGAACTTCGAGGCCCTGCGCGCGCGCTACCAGACGCTGGAAGCACTGGCCACGATCTACTCGTTCCGTGCGGATCAACGCGATGTGCCCACGGCCGAAGAGTTGCTGGGAGTGGCTGAGCGGATCCGGCGTGCGCGGCCCAACGAGGCGAAGGCGCAAGAGGAACACGCGCACGCCCTGGCGAAGGTGGCCAACGCGTACACGCAGTCCGGCAAGTTCGGCGAGCGCGGCGTGGAGGCGTGGGCGCGGGCCACCGAGACCTGGAAAAAGCTGTACGCCGCCGATCCGAAGTCGCTGACGCGCAAGCGCGAACTCGCGCGATCGGTTCAGTTCGAGGCGGGGGCGCTTTCGCGGGCCCGGAAGCGTGAAGAGGCACTCGCCCTGATTGCCCAGGCCGCCGCGCTGCACCGCGAGTTAATCCGCGACACCGGCGAGGACGAACATATGCTGGCCGCCGACGTGGGTCTGCAAGGGAACCTCACCGCGCAAATGAAGCGTTACGCCGAGGCGATCCCGCTATTTGAAGAACAGCTCCGGCTGCGCGAGGCGATGCTGGCGCGCGACCCGGGCAACACCAACGCCGCCATGGGCGTCGCCGGCACGATGGATCGTATCGGGTACGCCTACGTGCTGCTGAACAGGCCCGCGGAGGGCGTACCGTACCTGGAGCGCGCGCTCGCCCGGCAGCGCCTGGTGTACGCCAAGGACACCGAAAATATTCTGGTGAACCGTGAGATGTTCTACGTGCTCTCGGACCTGACCGACGCGCACGAAGGGTTAAAGCGCCGCGACCGCATGTGCGGCTTCGCACGCGAGGCCGCGGCGTTGATCAAGGGCCCGCTGTCACGCACACGCGAAACGCCAACGGACGCGACGAAGAAGAAGTACGTGGCGAAAACTCTGGTGGCTTGCGGCGGGGCGTGATCTAAGATGGTCCAGATGCATCGCCGCCATTTTCTCCGCGCCGCGCTCGGCACGGCAGCACTTGCTCCCCTGAAGCTGCCGGCGAGTCCGCCGAACCTGAAAATCACCGATCTCAAGTTTCTACGGCTGGTCTTTCCCGGCAAGACTCCGGTGAAGCGGAACTCGATTATCACCAGCGGTGGCGGCGCGCCAAGTATGACCTGGGTGGAAGTGCACACCGATGGCGGCATCGTCGGCCGCGCGGTTTCGGCCGGCGCGCAGGACATTATGACCCGTGAATTGCTGCCGCGCATCAAGGGCGAGAATCCTTTTTACGCCGAGCGCCTGTGGGACCGCATGTACCGGCACAATCGCAAGCCGGTGGCGAAGGGCGAGTACATCCGGGCGATGGGTCCGGTGGACATTGCGATTTGGGACATCATCGGCAAAGCGCTGGGCATGCCGTCCTACCAGGTGCTGGGCGCATATACCGACAAGATCCGCGTGTATGCCGCCGGCGGC
>SXGR01275126.1_pt1 | contig 16243 bp, 25 predicted proteins | sample 3174711 | NCBI WGS metagenome assembly SXGR01 (sample SAMN11356860, study PRJNA531348) | freshwater metagenome | isolation source: freshwater sample F1-60 | place: China: Fuxian Lake, Yuxi | collected 2017-12-25
TCGGTTCGCGGATAGACGTGTTCTACGTTTTCAACCGCGCTGCATTTATTGCAAACATGAGTGCGAGGTTTGTCTGCGTATGAGACGTTAAACTTATGCTCAAACTCACCGCCGCAGTCGCACATCAGTCGTTGCACTCGCCATGTGATTGGGGCTTCTTTAAGATGGATCATGTCTTCCTTCCACAGAGTAGTTTCGAGTTGGTGATTTCCATTCCTTGTCCGGGGCTGGCGTAATCCAGCTTGGATCGTGCCACACCAAGCGGTTGTTTGGGTACGCAATCCACGGCCCTGTCTGCAGCGCGATAACGTGGTGGTTCTTGTGCTGGTCTGGGATCTCGCTCCAGCCTGTTTTCATCCACAATCTTCTGCATATCCTTCGTGTCGTGGCTGTCTTTGCCGCGGCTATCTCTCGCCGGATCAGACGTATAGATTTTCATACTTCATTGCCCCAAACATCCCATCCATTTGTTTTTTGCCGTGCGAACAGTTCTATTCGGGGTAAGTCTCCCATAAGTTCAACAATCTTTTCTCGGACGCAATCGGGTTTTTTGCTATGTTCTTGTATTGGAGTAGCCACAACCGAGGATACACAAGCACTTTGCCTTTTTATTTTTCCCTTTATACCGATTAAGCAAAGTTCTGAATTTGAACGAGTCCAATTTCCCATCCCAAAAAACCATGAACCCGCTTTCTTATTTTTCTTAACCCATGTAAATGCCACTGTTTTATATTCAAATCCCCATGCTTTAATTAGCTCTAAACCCTCAGCTAACAAGGGCATAGTAACCCACAGGAATAAACAACAATCTGTATCAGCCAATAATGGGACTGGAAGTTTGTGTAACCACTCCTTTTCTTGAGTAGGGTATTTGAATGAAGCACCTCGCTTCCCTGCACTTGCCTTATCCCGATAGCTCCAAGGTGGGTCGGCATAGATAATCTGATACTTTTTATTCGGAAATAGTATTTGTTCCATCTTTCAACCCCCTTACCAATTTCTCGTTTGCATCCAGTCAACCGTGAAGAGGTAGTTGCCTGCGCGGATGATGCCGTCTCGACCTAGCGCCGTCACAGAATGATTTTTAAGAAACGGCAATGCAACCACGGTAAACTCATAACCGTAGCTGTCCCACCAGCAAGATTGTTCTAGCGGCAGCGGGTCGCAGGGCGTGCTGCACATCAAGTGGATCGGCACCCTCGCCCATTGCGCCCCGTTCTCCAGCATCACGCTGAACATAGGCACCCGCGCTGGCTCGGCGCGGAAGGCAAACACCACCCCCGGCGTGAACTCACGGTGGCCCTTCTGCTCGTCGTAAAAAAACTCGTTACGCACAAAACAGGGGAGATGTGGCGTTTCACCTAGCAGGTTCATCTATTTTGCTATCGGTAACAAAGGGTCCTCTCCCCACCCCCCATATCGGTGCGCGGGGCGGGAGTCGAACCCGCAAGCCTTGCGGCGAGGGATTTTAAGTCCCTTGCGTATACCAGTTTCGCCACCCGCGCTGGACCTAATCGCAGGATGACCCACGGCTCACCTTCGCAACCCACTTGTTTCCAACCAGTTCCGGGGTGGTGTAGCTGGTGCCGTATCCTAGCGGGTGGTACTCCTCCAAGTACTGATCCAGCTTGACTTGAAGTTCCTCTTTGGTCATCTCTGAGAATTCAACGTAGACCATGACTAAGGTTCGCGTTCAACCAGTCGGTCATGGCATTGTGCGCCGTTGGTACATTCACCAACTCGATCAGCACCGCCTTCTTGGTTTCATCGTCTACGGGCAAAGCTTTTTTGAACGCCTTTGCTTTAACTTCGCTGGTCAGCCAGTGAAATTTGTTGCCTTCTTGAATGTCATGCCAACTTACACGGTATATTCTCATGTCAGGTCCCCTTTGCGTGTAGCGTTATGATTTTATGTTCCTGTTTAACTTCTGCTTGCTTCTTGTCTACTTCTGCTAACCGCTTCCGTTCCCGCGCAAACACACGGGAAATGTCAGTTGTAACAGCAGACATGTACCCGGAAATGGGGTACTTGTGCAAGTCGGTGAACTTTGGGGTTTTCATGCGGCAAGCTTCCTTTCTTATTTGTTCGTTCATTATTCAACTCCATTGTCTTTCATAATTTTTTGAAACATAGGATCTTTGAGCAGTTCATCTGCAAGGCGCTTCATGGTAGGATTATTGTCATTGGTCAAAAAATCATACCAATCAACTGATTCTTTGTTGCTAATTGCGTTCATTTGTTTTTTTCTGTGAATGAAATTAGCTTGTCAAGGTAGTGCCGCGCTTTCTTCAAGTCTTCGATCCCACCCTTGTCCCGATGACGTGCAATGTACTTGACCGCATTGCCACTGAAGAACCCAAGATCCCACGAATGAATGGCATCCCACGGTTGGACGCCCATCTTCTTGTAATGCTCCCCACCAATCTGTATCTGATTGGGTGTGAGTGCGGGGGCGGGGGTGAGCGCGGGGGGCGTAACGTCAGTCGTTGCGGCATACTTTTTTAGCGCGGTTTTCACTACCTTAACAACGCGTTTCTCTTTCTTTTTTATCCTGTGGCGTTCCTGATACACACTCTGCGCTGAAGCGTTAACAACATCTTTACAGATCTGGGCAGTTGTCTTACCCTCTGCAAGCAACTTGCGAATCTTTGCTGCTGTCGAAAGCTTCTTCATGTGTTTCTCCATTAAGTAAGGTATAGATAGTGCACGGTACTCAAATTGCCACCGCAACCAACATTACTAAGCATCCGATGGGTTTAACGCCGTTATTGGCGCATTCAAGTTTTTCGCAGCCGTGCCAACGAATAAGGACGACGCTTAGTTTTCTGTCAGAGCAAGGTGTACTTTGTCTAAAGTTTCTTCGTTAACCCAAAATGCTTTTCCTCCCGTGGCATTGATGCGTTGTAGTTCACGTAACTGCAACGCAGTTGGTGTGTTACTCCCGGCTTTTACTTCTATGCCCACAAATCTTCCTTTGTAACAACAGACAATGTCCGGCACGCCGGAGCGACCATAGCCGCCCGTGGCAGGGAGAAAGTAGTACGCCCCATGTGCGTCAAGTATTTTTTTTACTTGCGCTTTTACCCTTGCTTCAGGTGTTAGAGCCATTATGCTCCTCCTAAATAAAAATAGTCAAGCGTTACACAGTTGGGTACTTACTCAGTTGTGTAGAGAGTACCCACCACGCCAGTACTGGTAAGCAGCGCGCGGTCTTCCTCACTAAGTCCTTGTTGTGTCAAGACTTTGTCTTCATTCTTGTGCTCGAAAGTATCTTCTAGTTTGTCCTTGACGTTTTTAGGCAGGTAAAGGGCTACGTCAGGATACTTCCTAATCGCATCGTTGACGGACTTACAAGACTTTAGGAAAGCGGTTATTTTTTCGTTGGCCCCCTTAAACTTTGTATCGTGTGCGTCAATCAAAGTATCGTATTCTTTCATTGCTTTAACGAGATCGGCGGGGGCGTCGTCGAAAGGCACGTTCACCTCTAGATACCTTCCGTCACGCTCCCCATTCTCCGCATCTGGCGGTGCGAGGAAGGGCCCCTCAACTTGGTACTCTCTGGTAGCATCCGCATTGCTGCCGCCGCTACGTAGAAGCGTCTTACTGTCAAGGTTTAATATCCGTATGTCTAAGCGCGGAACTTTTAGCAACCACGATTCAGGGACAACGGCTTTAAGATGCTCGTTCCCTTTCCACAGGTAACGTAACGCTGTGTTCGCAAGCCGGTCATTAAAATCACGATCATAACGGGGGTTGCGGGGTTCTATTGTTGCTCTAAACACGGAGTCTTGTACGGTGCCAATGTAGTCCGTAACTTGATTAATAAGCAGTACAGATATGCGTACGGTTGCCATGTTATTTCTCCTTAATTACAAGATATGGGGGTGAAAATACATCTTTGGTTGCGTCTGATACTACCTTTTTTGCTTTCTTTTTATGCGTTGCTAAAGTTTTGCAGAATCGCTGAACCTCGGGGTTTGTAAAATCCTGCGGTACGCCTATCAAAGCCCCGGTAGCCCCGTGTCTCCCTTGTAGCATCTTTTGAAACTCGTATTGAAACTTGTATTCATCAAAATGCGGAACATCTCTAGGATTAAGTGCGCATAAAGTTTCTCCTAACGCAAAGTGTTTCTCAAAGGCATTCATTTTTTCTTTGTATTTGCTTTTGTTGGTAACTTTGTAGGTAATCGGGTATTTACTGCTAGGTTGCGCGTGTTCCGACAGGAAAGTAAAAGCATAGTTGTACTTAGAAGCGTCATACAAGCGCATCCATTTTTTATCGAACAAGAACAAATTACCGTTTAGGTATGTTTTTGGTATTGGACACCCGATATCTGGGTTAAATAAAGTGTACCCGCTTAGCTCACTTCGCAGACGAAAGTCCAAGTCATACCTAGAGCGTACCTCTGATCTCCAGATAGGATCGCGTAACCCAGATCGGGATACTTGTATCAAATCGTTTTCGTACACGCGTATGCCATAGTAAGCAACTTTGTATTTGCGTTCACCGTTGTCCCAATCTATGGCATACCTTTCGGGGGGTTGTGCTAAATGCACTACGCTTTCAAACAGCAGAAATTTCATTGATATTTACCTCAATAGAAATAATTCCTTCTATCGGCCTGATATGTTCCGGCAACTCCAACGTCTTTATAATTTGCTTTGCCGATTTAAGGTCGCAGTCTAGGACACCCGCGGCTTGTTTAGCATTGGCGGCTTTTGCAACAAAGAAAGCTAACGGCCCTTTCCCTTTTAACTCCATTGCAACACTTAGCGCATGCAACCTATTAAAAAAGTCTTCGTTGTTACTGGGCATATTGAACCACCGGAAACAATCGTACCTGTCGAAATGCACAGTAGCCAGTCCTGCTTTTTTACGCAAATTTTTTGCTAAAAAACAGGGTACGCCGCGTCCCTTGAGAACGCCTGTCTTAGCCATGTCCCGTGCTGACGCCATCTGCCGAGGTCCTAACCTACTTGTGTCCACGTTCAGCGTAATGCTTTGGCAAAAATCTGTTATTGCTTGCCGTATGTACCCCATGTTAGTTCTCCAAAGTTACGTCATAGAAAATTGTCTCGCCGTGTGGCGCAACAATGTCTGCGCCTGTAATCAACCACAACACCGGATAGTCCTGCGGCTCACCGAACGGAGTCATTCCGTCCGTCAGACAGATGAACACATCCGGCGTAACTCCGTTGTCTTCACACCACTTGAATCCTGCTGTCATATCCGTGCCACCGCGTGCGTACGTCTTGAACGCAATGGGCAGATCGTCAGGTTCAAACTCCTCTGCCTTAGCCACCACCGTATCGGTGTGTAGCACGATGACGCGCTCGGGACGGCACGCTTCAATAAGTGCGTTGATGTGCCCGTTCCAATGCGTAGTTGTAACTACACCAATCGAACCGGACTCGTCTGACTGTATGACCAGCGTACCCATGTGCGGCTCTTTGTCATAGCTCGGAAGATACAACTCCTCGTCCTGCGCCATGTACTTCTTATTGGGACGCTTCCAACTTACGCCTGCCTTGATAAGCTGAAGCATGAAGCGCTCGGTCAACTGATACCAAGGTGTCTTGGGATTGACAATGCCCTCGACTAGCTTCTCCAAACCTGCCGGAAAGTTGCCCTGCTTCTTGGCGGCGGTACGTGCAGCAATCAACTCGCGCCGGATCTCGGCAAGCTGCTCTTCATCCACATCTTCAACACCCTCGGGGCTCAGATCATCGTTGCCGTTGCCCGGCTCATACGGTTTATCAGTATCTCCACCCCCGCCACCCCCTTTTTGTTGCTCGTCATACAACTGCTCCCACGCATAAGCACGCGCACCTTCTTGATAGATGCCATCAGGGATAGGATCACCACACTTGCTTGCAACGAGGATGTCGTTGATTACCTTGTCCATTGCTATGTTGGCAGGACGCGGCTTTCTCCAACCCCTTCTGATGTGATGCAACATTGCGTAATGCATCGCCTCATGCGCCAACAGAAACACGGTTTGTGCCACGGTAAGACTCGCAACGAAGCGCGTACCACATACGATCTTGCCTGCCGCTGTGCAATACGCAGTCTGCACGTCATCGCGCAATTCAATCAAGCGCTTCAACACAATGACTGCTAAGAACGGTTGCCCCAACACCAACTTGACCTTAGCCTTGCGGATGTTGTTTCTAGCGACGTCGTGCTCGGCTGTAGTAACCGCGCCTTGCGCTCTTTGCTTTGGCATTACTGAAGTCATTTTGTTTCTCCTTAAAAGTAAGGGGGGACACGTGTCCCCCCTGCACGGCTCAACTAATTAACGCAACACTTCTGCGAATTTAATTCCCCAAGCAACGAATGCTCTGGTGCTTTGCACTTCAGGTGCGCGTGTGATGCAGTCCTTGACGAACTTGGCTTGTATCTCGGGGAATAGCCGTTGTGCGTACTCAGCTAACGCATCGAAGTTATTAAAACTAGCCAGATCTGCCAACATATCAGAAATAAGAAATTGCGCTGAGAAGTTATCTGGCGCAAGCGCATCCTTCGGAGTTAACAAGACTTCCTCGGGACTAGGCAACGTAGGCGCAAGCGCACGGAAAGCTACCAACTCGGACGCAGGACCCTTGCCAATCACGCCTGCAAGTGTGGCGAAAGACACGTTCGGTTTGGCAAACAACTTTCTTGCAGTTGTCGTCCACGAACGGGATGTGGGGTTGATCTTCTTGTTGGGATCAAAACTAAGTGCCGCATCACCCTTCATACGAAGATAGCGCATGGTCAACAGGTCAAGATCACCCTGTTGCACCATCCACTCAACCTGTGCCTCGACGTCATACTTAGTTGCGTACATGAACGAACGCTGATAGATGATGCTCGGCACGCGGTTTGCACCTGCCTTGTCTACCGTCCGATTGCCTGCCCATACATGCCACATACCATTGGGCATATACAGATCATCAATACGGTTCTCAAGTAACATGGTTGCAGCAGTACCTTGAACCGGAATCGTGCCACGAGGAAGCTCATCCATAAAGTTGGCGAACGGATAGTCAACCAACCAACGCTTGTCCTTGATATAGACAACCTGATTCTTGTTATCAGGATCACGGAACGGCAAGCCCTTGCCGTCAGTTGTATCGCTCAACTCCAAGTTAAAGATCATCAACGGCAAGCCTGCCGCCGCCGCCGCTTGCTTTACAACATCCGTCTTAGCTGACCCCGGAGGACCTTCGATACCCACCGCCTCGCCATTCTTTGCGTGGTCAATGAGGATTGGCAGTAACTCCTTGGGAGACAACTCGATGATCTCGGAGTCTTGCCCAAGTGCATTGTTTTGTGTAGCCATGTTGATATTTCTCCTTGGTGAAATAGGGGTGAGCCGCACCCCTAACGGTTATGCATCCAAGGGGGGACAGGTGTCTCCCCCTGTTACTTCTTACAGGCAGTATCCCTTCAAGTCAGACTCGAGGGACTCCAACTTTTTCTTCAACTCATCCCGTGCGAACGCATCTTCCTTCAACCGCGAAGGATTAAGCGTACAGGGCAAGATGATGCTGTCGATCTGTTGCAGGAACGCGTCGAGCACCGGATTGTCCATGATGTTCAACGCACGCACTTCCTCCGGCATAGCCGCGATGTTGTCAACGAAACTGTCATACCACCTCTGCCCCTTGTCCCCCTTGTACTCGTTCAACTTCTCGATCATTCTGCTGATCGGTGTTAGAACGAGAACGAACCGCGCGTTACTACACGCAGTTACCATGTCATCAAACTGCTTTTGCGCCACGTCCAACATATCCGGCGAAAGTTGAAACCGGAAGTCGTTGACCGTGCTGATCGGCTCAGGAAACCACGAAACGTACAGCACTTTTTCCATCTGATGCGCGGTAGGGTAGTCCGACACGTGCGCTGATTGTGGTTTGCCCTGTGCCGCCAACTCCAAGTTACGGGACGTTATGTCTGCGAGGACTATTGCATCCCACGCTGGGAGAATGCGACTACGCAAGACAGCCAACTCCGAAATGAAGTCGTTCATCTTCTGCGTGTACGGAAAGTACCGCGTGTTAGGCAACACTCGAGACCCATCGTCCCCGAACGGTAGCGTGCTCTTGATGTGGTAGGCGTACATCTCGTTAGACTTGTTCTGATACTGCCCAACGAGATTGCCTTCGTCATTGAACAATTTACGGGACACGATCTGTCCCTGATCGCCGAGCGCGTTCTTAACCATTGCTTCCGCATCCTTGTCACGGACGCGACGCTTTGTGCCGCCACGAGAAAGCCGGAACTTCATCGCTCGATTGGCGATGCTCGTTGTTTCTTGTAACGCTTGCGCGTTGGTTGTGTCAGTCATTGATAGAACTCCTTATGTAAAACAAATACTGGGGTGAAGCCGCACCCCTAACGGTAGGGAGACATCTGTTCCCTCGTGTCAAAGATTATACACCCCCAAAGAAAACATAACAACGACAAATAGCCACACCGTGGCCATCAGGACCGCAGCGTCGAACAGTTGCCTGCAACCCGCTACTAGCGCCGTTTTTGCGATCTTTACCTGCTCGTTTTTACTCATGGTAGGTCTCCTTGTATTGCGTTTGGCAGGGGGGACGGATGCCCCCCTTCGACATGCTCTCTGGAGTAACGCTCATCTGCAAGCATGCGCAGACGCCATGAAACAAACTGATCAACGACAACATTGACCGCACGATTGAATGACTCCGTCTCTAACAACGTGTTGAGGTCGTAGTCGTCAGGCTCCATCCTGTTGTAGCTCGGTCGCCATGTGCTGGTCCACACGTGATAGCCGGGCACCTCACGGTTACCCGTGATGCTTTCGAGCACTATGGGAAACCCAATGTCCGCTGCACACCAAGGGAACGAGACGGTGTGGTAGTCGCTGACCCCATCGTTGTGTTTCTCGATGGTGTAGCCGAAGTTGTGCTGCGTTGTGTAGTCACGGAACACCTCTTTGCACAGGCGTTGCACGAACGCGCCGAACTCGTCGGCATGCTCTTTACTTTGAATGTTCATTTGCTTTCTCCTTTAGTTAAGTTATCGCGCGTCCATGTCGTCAGCGTATGGGCGTCAAGCACCGCCTCCAACACATCTTTGAAATACTCTGGGCTGTACTACACACCCCACGCCGTCTTCAGCTTGTCCTTCTTGACTTCGATGCATATGGTGGTGCTGCTGTGCTTCACCCCCCGTGATGTGTACGCAATAGGCTTGGCAGACACGGTGTACATCAGTCCGTACCTATTCTGCGGGGTACACAGAAAGCCAAACGTCTTCACATACTCCGCGTCTGTAATGCGGTTAAAAGTTGCTTTCATGGTTAGTTCTCCTTGGTGAAATAGGGGTGAGCCGCACCCCTAAACGGCATGCTAGACACCGGAGTTGCCGCGCCGCGAAGCGTGGTACTCGGTCATCGCCTTGCTCTTGCGCACAGACTCTTTCTTGCGCGTGCTGTCCTTGCGCCCCCGTATCTCGGCGTGTAAACGTGCCCCTTGCGCGGGACCAACAAGCTGCTTGGCTTGCGCCGCGCTAACCTTCTTTCCCGTTGTGTCTGCTATAAGCGTGTTTAAGTAACACGCGTTGCATACTTTGCGCAGTTGCGCAGGACGCGCGAAACGGAAAGAACGCGCAGTTTTTTCTTTCTTACAGGTGGAACACGTTTTCCTGTAAGCGTTGGAAGGTGCGTTCATTTCGATATAAGCCTTTTTGTTTGAGGACTTGAAGAATTTGCGTCCACTACGTCCACCTGTGTCCACTTGATTTCCTAAAAAGTGGACACGAATTCGTCAATGGAAACACGAGGATAGCATACTTGTGTCCACTAGGTCTACCAATTTTCAGTCTTTAACGGTTCCAAGACTTAAAAGAAAGAAAAAACGTCCACTTAATCGCTATATATATATTTAGAAAAGTAAAAGTATATATATATGTAGACATAGTGGACGCGTGGACTACACTTCTTTGATTTGGAAGCGCAAATCTTGTCCACTTTTTGTAAAACGTAGTGGACATGGTGGACAAAAGTCTAGTGTCAAGTATTAGACATACTTTGGCAGGATATATGTTTTTTTGCAAGGCTCCTTGGTGAAATAGGGGTGAAGCGCACCCCTAACGCGAGTGCGACAACGCACTCCACATAAGCCTATTGCGAAGCCTATGCAGGGTGCGGTGTCTGCCTGAAATAGCGCAGACACCTTGCTGCGACACACTTGCGACATTCGGAATGTGTCAATCGGGGGAAGCACGCCGTCCCCCCGTTCTCGCGCTACTTGGAAAACGCTGCTTCCACGGCGCGAAGCACCGTGGTTTTGTCAAACTTAGTTGTGGCAATGTACGCCACGAGGCGCTCCATCTTGCTACTGTTGCGCGCCTTCGCCTTCTTTGTTGTCGCCGCTCGCATCTTGGGAAGGTGCGGGAGGATCAAGTCTTTCCACATTTGGTATCCAACCCCTTTATCGGGGAAAGACACATTCGGCATACCTGCCCGGACGCTAAGTTCTGCCCGCGTGTTCGGATAAACTGCCCGTATACCGGACAGCAAGTCCTCCATCAACAACATGGTGCGCTTCCCCCCGCGGAATTGCACGAGCGCGGCAAGGGCCGTTTCATGCGCTTCTTTTGAAGCTAGCGCGGCAACGAGAGCGGTGAGCCATTCGTTTTGAACTTTCATTAGCTGATCTCCTTTGTGAATAGGGGTGCGTCGCGCACCCCTATTGCGTCGCTGCGAGAGAGAATCCCTCGCTATTCGACACCCATATTATACCACAGGGTGTCTAATGCTTGACACCACCCACCCCCCACCCACCTTTTTGACGGGGTATCTTTGGGGCGCGGCAGAGAACACTATTTCGCAACCGCGTTCCCAAATTACCCCACCCCATGTCTAATTTTATACACGGCTTTTAAAATTTTGCAAAATTTTTTATGTAATATGTCTAATTTTAGACACGAGGGGGCAAAAAAAGCCCCGACACCGAAGTGCGGGGCAAATGGAGAAACACACATGACTTCACTTGTTAAGTGAAGAATTTAAGTGTAGCCTAATTAAATGCCAAAGTAAAGGGCTTTAAATGTTTGCGCACTTATGCCGTCTTGATGAATCAGAGTTCATCCCGGATGAAAAGGCAACGCCTGTTGACATCCTTGAAGGAAAGATTGCGTCTAGCAATTGGTTAGAGTCTTTGGGGTTTGATGAAACGGAAGTTGTTGATGCGGCCAAGCACGACGCCGCTCGAGAAGCTTTTGCAGCCATCACAGCGCCGCTAGACACAGAAAAACAAAAAACCGCATTAGCCCAGATTAAAGTCCCGCAAGCGGTCAAGCACCTTGTCGGCATGCTGACTGCGTATGACTGGGCTTTTGTTGAGCAGGCAAAGGAGCTAAGGGGCTACTGTGTTGCCCAGCTACTTGAAGAATCCAAGCACCCCGACGCCAAGTATCGGTTGCGTGCTATTGAAATGCTGGGAAAAGTGACAGAGGTTGGTTTGTTTACCGAGCGCTTTGAAGTGAAGAAAACACAGCTAAGCGACGACGAGCTTGAAAATGAAATAAAGACGCGCATGAGCAAATACGTGGACCTGTTAAAAGTTGTTGAAACGATAGAAGACGCAAAACCTATACTTCAGTGACGCCAGCTACTGTACAGAAAGAAGCCCTGCTTGCGCTTCTTGACGAAAAAATAAAAGGGCTTGAGGTAAAAGCCGCGCAAAACGACATTATTAAGTTTGCTGAAAAAATATACCCCAACTATTCTGTTGGCGCACACCATAAAATTATGGGGCGCATATTCAAGGAAGTAGCCAAAGGGGAAAAAAAACGGGTCATTATCAATATTGCCCCGCGTCACGGAAAGTCCGAGCTTACCTCTTACCTGCTTCCGGCTTGGTATCTTGGGCTTCACCCCGATCACCAGATCATCATGGCAACCCACACCGCGTCGCTCTCCGAAGACTTTGGTGGTCGGGTGCGGAACTTGATCAATACCCCTGAGTACGCTCAAATTTTTCCGGCAACCCGACTTGCCGAAGATAAAAAGGGGGCCGGTAGCTGGGCAACCGGAGCGGGCGGCAAGTATTACGCTGTCGGTGTAGGCGGCGCGTTGGCAGGACGAGGAGCGAACCTCCTTGTCATTGACGACCCGCACTCAGAACAGGATTTAAAAAGCGGTTCAAAGTTGCCGTTTGAACATTCTTGGAATTGGTATCAGACAGGTCCTAGGCAGCGTTTGATGTGGGGCGGGGCAATCATCGTGGTGATGACCCGATGGGGACCGCTGGACCTGACTGCCAAGTTGGTGGACTACCAGACGCGCAACCCCGACGCGGACCAGTGGGAGGTGGTTGAGTTCCCGGCGATCCTGCCATCTGGCAACGCTCTATGGCCTGACAAGTGGCCCATCGAAGAACTGCTAAAGACCAAAGCCACCCTGCAGCCCCGGTTTTGGAATGCGCAGTACCAGCAAGAGCCTACCTCCGACAGCGTCGCTATTGTGAAGCGAGAGATGTGGCGCATATGGGAGGGGGAGAACCCGCCGTCATGCCAATACGTGATACAGTCGTGGGATACTGCCTTCGAGGCTAAGACCAGTGCTGACTACAGCGCTTGCACGACATGGGGTGTGTGGTACAACGAAGAAGAAAAAAATAACGCGCAGTTAATACTATTGGATGCGTTTAAAGACAGGATGGAGTTCCCGGAATTAAAACAAGTTGCGTTGGATCATTATAAGGAGTGGAAGCCGGACGCCTTCATCGTTGAAAAAAAAGCTGCTGGTGCGCCGTTAATTCAGGAGTTGCGCTTGGCAGGGATACCCGTGCAGGAGTTCACGCCCAGCCGGGGCAACGACAAAACCGTGCGGGTAAACGCTGTGGCTGACCTGTTTGCCAGTGGCAAAGTGTGGGCACCGGATACCCGGTGGGCAGGAGATGTGGTTGAGGAGATGGCGGCGTTTCCGGTTGGGGAACACGACGACTTTGTGGACACAACGACGCAAGCCCTGTTGCGGTTCAGGCAAGGGGGCTTTGTTGGCACCGACCTCGACGAGCCGGAACCAATACGGGTCTTCCGGTCACGGCGACGGGCGGCGTACTACTAATGGCAACGCAAAAGTTTATGGGACGCGGAATGCTGCTGGAGCGCTTGTCAGAACAGATGCGCACGCAGAAGAACCCCCCGCAAGACCCAAGGGCTGCGGCGATAGAAGTGCTGCAGCAACGAGGACATATGGCTTCGGACGGCAAGACCTTGACCGAAGCAGGCGCGAGACGGGACGCCATGACGGCGGAAGAACGGGCTAAAGACAGAGCAGTGAAACGCTTTGGTGGAAGCCCAAAAGACTTTACGTATCGTTCCAAGACAAACACCGCCCAAAGGAAACGATAGTGGCTATAGACAAAGCACTCTACGAAGCCCCGCAGGGGGTGGAGGCACTTGCTGCAGCCGAGCCTGCCATCGAGATTGAAATTGAAAATCCCGAGTCGGTAAAGATTGGGCTTGACGGGGTTGAGATTGAAATCACTCCGGGGGACAAAAAAGAAGACTTCAGCGCAAACCTTGCCGAAGAGATGGACGCGCGGGAGCTTCAGCTTCTTGTTTCTGACCTTGCCGGGGAAGTGCGCAACGACCTTGACTCTCGTAAAGACTGGGAGTTGATGCTTAAAGAAGGCTTGCAGTTGCTTGGCTTGAAATACGAGGAACGCGCCGAACCGTGGCCCGGTGCCTGCGGTGTGTTCCACCCAATGATTACTGAAGCGGTTGTTCGTTTTCAAAGCGAAACAATTACAGAAAGTTTTCCTGCAGCCGGACCGGTAAAAACCAAGATTGTCGGTAAGCAGACAAAAGAAAAAGATGCTGCTGCTGCACGTGTATCAGAAGATTTGAATTGGCAGTTGACGGAGAACATGCCCGAGTTTCGTCCAGAACACGAGCGCATGCTTTTCAGCCTTCCGGCAGCGGGTTCTGCGTTTAAAAAAGTCTACCGGGACGCAGCCCTTGATCGTCAGACTTCGGTGTTCGTTAGTGCCGAAGACATTGTTCTTCCCTACGGCACGTCTGAACTTCTTACGTGCCCCCGCATTACCCACCGGATGCGCAAGACAAAGCAAGAAGTGCGGCGTCTTCAATACGACGGGTTTTGGCTGGATGTTGAACTAGGCGAACCGCTACGCACACCCACCGAACTTCAGAAGGCAAAAGACAAGGAAACCGGGATCTCGGCAATTAACGACAGCCGGTACCTTATCAATGAAGTTTGCGTTGATTATGATTTGCCGGGGTTTGAAGACATAGACAAGGAAGGCGAACCCACGGGGTTAGCCGTTCCTTACATCATTACGTATGTGGAAGGAACAAACCAAGTTTTGTCCATTCGCCGCAACTGGCGGGAAGAAGACAAGACCAAACAAAAACGCTTGCACTACGTGCACTACCAGTACATTCCCGGTTTTGGAGCCTACGGCTTCGGGCTGTTCCACCTTGTTGGTGGCTTTGCCAAGAGCGCCACTTCTCTTCTTCGTCAACTTGTTGATGCAGGGACGCTCTCTAATCTGCCCGGTGGTCTGAAGTCCAGAGGGCTGCGGATCAAGGGCGACGACACCCCCATTGCGCCGGGTGAATTCCGGGATGTCGATGTGGGTTCCGGGGCAATACGGGACAACATCCTGCCCCTTCCCTACAAAGAACCTAGCCAAGTGTTGGCTGGCTTACTGGACAAGATCATTGCAGAGGGGCGCAGGTTTGCTGCTACTTCGGACATGCAGATTTCTGACATGTCCAACCAAGCGCCTGTGGGTTCTACGCTTGCAATTCTTGAGCGTACGTTAAAAGTTATGACGGCAATTCAAGCCCGAGTTCACTACGCCTTTAAGCAGGAACTTAAGCTTATTGCCGAGTTAATCAAAGAAGACTGCCCAGCCAACAAAGAATATTCTTATGAAGTAGATGCAGGGCAGGGGCAAAAAGCCAAGTACGAGGACTACAGGTACGTAGAAATCATTCCTGTTTCGGACCCCAACGCTGCCACAATGAGTCAGCGGGTTGTGCAGTACCAAGCGGCGCTACAGTTGGCGCAAAGCGCCCCGCAGATATACGATTTGCCGGAACTGCACCGGCAGATGCTGCAGGTGCTAGGCATTAAACACATTGAAAAACTGATCCCTTCCGAAAAAGACCAAAAGCCTGTAGACCCGGTGCAAGAAAACCAGAACATTCTAACTGGCAAACCCGTCAAAGCTTTTGCATACCAAGATCACGAAGCCCACATAAAAGTGCATCAGGCGGCGGTACAAGACCCATTGATACAAAAGTTTATTGGGCAGAACCCCAATGCTCAAGTTATGCAAGCAGCCCTTATGGCGCATGTGTCGGAACACGTTGCGTTTGCGTATCGTAATAAAATTTCACAGGCGATGGGTGTGCCGTTGCCCGATTCATCTGAGGGCCTGCCTCCAGAACTCGAATACAACCTTTCTCAACTGCTTGCGCAAGCCGCCCCGCAAGTTTTGGCGCAAAGTCAAATTATTGTTGCGCAAGAGCAAGCTCAGCAAAACGCACAAGACCCGCTGCTTCAGATGCAAATGCAGGAACTGCAAATCAAACAGCAGGAATTGCAACGCAAATCCCAAAAAGACCAGTTGGACGCAGCCGCAAAAGCAGACGACATCCGGCTACGCGAAGAGCAAGAAAAGAACAAGATGGAATTGGAAGGTACAAAGCTTGGCATTGAAATGAACAAGGCCAAGGACGCAGCGCAGCGCGAAGATGAGCGGGAAGGCGTGCGCTTGGGGATTGATATCGCCAAAAACAAGGCACAATTTAGACAGGTACCAAATAGAAAATGATCCGCGTATTCGCAGACGCGCTACAAAGACAACTGCGCGAAGAAATAAACAACTACACCAACGACGTAGCCCAAAATCGTTGCAAATCGTTTGACGAGTACCAAAAACTTTGCGGGATGATTCAAGGTCTACTCCTAGCAGATCGGCATATAACAGACCTTGCAAATCGTTTGGAGAATGATCCTAATGAGTGAACTTTTGATCGGGGCGGACGCAACGCCACTACCGGAAACTGATGAAAAAAAGGCAAAAATGCTGCCCGAGCCGTCAGGGTTTCATATTCTGGTGGCTTTGCCGGAAACAGAAGAAAAGTTTGAAAGCGGGATAGTCAAGGCGGAGGCCACACGCTACGCCGAGGAAGTCCTGTCAACGGTGTTTTTTGTCGTGAAGTTAGGGCCGGATTGCTACAAA
>SXGR01479736.1_pt1 | contig 16242 bp, 22 predicted proteins | sample 3174711 | NCBI WGS metagenome assembly SXGR01 (sample SAMN11356860, study PRJNA531348) | freshwater metagenome | isolation source: freshwater sample F1-60 | place: China: Fuxian Lake, Yuxi | collected 2017-12-25
CCATTCGATCTGCTAAAAATTGAAAAAAAATCTTATGTCTTACTACATTGCAAAAGTACAATTTGAGTCAGGTGATAACAAAAAAAATGGAGATCCTGTTATGATTAAATCCGAATTCTTAGTAGAGGCAGAGTCTGTGCTCGAGGTGGAGCACAAAGTTGCTTCACACCTCTCTGGAATATCCGGTTTTTTTGAAACCACTCAGATCACCAAATCAAAAATAGAAGCCGTGATAGGCTAAAAAAGAATCAATAGATCATGACACGTCAAAACCCATTTCAGTCTCGAAAATATCTCAACGAATCCGATCAAAAATTAAATCGAGATCCGGAGATGACCCACGAGGCTGAAACGGGTTCTTATATTCCTCCCCAGTCTCCAATTGCTATTCAGCCGGGGGATAAAGGGTTTGAGATAGTGGGAAAAGCCTACAATAAGTGGTTGTGGACATTTCCAGAGTGGAAAAAGAAATCCTCTAAAATCATTAATCCTGCCGCCAACTGGAATTTGAACAGCAAACCGATGACAGCTGCTCAGATCAAGAAAAAAATGAAGGGACTGTATCTTAAAGAAGGTGCGACAAATTTAGAGTTTTTGAAAGGAGGCAAATCGGATAAGCTGACAATTTTAGATATAGCTCTTAAACACTTAGGTAAAAATTCTTCATCTTTATCAGAAATTCTAGATCATTTAACTCAACAGCTAGTGGACGGAGTTTTTGTCGAGATGGAACACACCCAAAGGCCACAGCAGGCCAGGGAAATTGCCATGGATCATCTCTATGAGGATCCAAACTACTACACCAAACTAAAAAAAATCGAGGGTTAGCAAACGACTATGAAACACATCACTGTTTATGAATCTTGGTCCAGGGGGAGAACAGTAGAATTAGAATCCACCCGGAATCGGGCAAAGATCACTCTGACTCTTCAAGGCTCAAGAATAGAAAGCATCGACAATCCTAGAGGCATGAGATTTCCCTGGTCAGTCGGACAAAACATCAATCGCAGTTTAGAAACCTGGGCTTGTAACAACGGATTCACCATCAACGGGGAAGATCCTTGTCCAGAAGAAAAAATCTTCGGAGTCAAAACTTCCCAGGTGCCTAAAGGTCACGAGTGGAGGATGCTTTTTCCGAATAAATTTAGGAAATAAGATCACCTCGGGACCTCCTGAATAACAAAAAAAACAAAAAAACAAATGCCAGCAGTTTCAAGAGCACAGCAATCTTTCATGGGTCAGGCTTGGGCCTTAAGAACAGGACAACTGAAGTTGAAGGATATAGATCCTAGATACAGAAAAGCCATTAAGGAAATAGCAGACGGAGAAATGACCAACAAGGAGTTGGAAAAATTTGCCTCCACTAAATCTAAAAAACTCCCTCATTATGTAAAAGAAGAAGAAGAAGAAGTAAACGAGGATGAAATCTCAGAAAAAGGAATTCCAGTGGCGGGTGCTACTTCTCCTTTGATTGGATCCAAGAAGGTTCCCAGCTTTTCTCCTGGTATCAGTCCCGGGGGAGGCATTAAACCTATCATTCCGCATCTGAACCCAGAAGCAACCAAAACTAAAAAAACAATGTCTAATTTGGTTGACTACAGAGATTACATCAAGAGCAAGAAGAAGAAAAAATAGCATGAGATTCCTGCTCGAATATGAAGAATACGATCCTCGGGAAGAATATCTAACCGATACCCGTAGGAGTCTTTCTCTTGGAGGCATCAGGAAATCTGACATTTATCAAAAAATTCTGGATCTGGGCTTTGTTGAGCAGCATTCTCTTCAACAGGGTCTCAACAACACCCTTAAATTTTTTCGTCCTGATCAGGAATCTTTAGAGCCAGGTGAGGAGAAAATCTTCTATACAATCCATCCCACAGGCATTGTTAGAAGATACAATCCGAAAGTTGACGACACAATTCCCGAGGGATTTGGAAATGAAATCAAAAAATTTCCGGGGCCTTTTACTAAACCGGCCGACTATCTCAGAGCCCTTAATTACCTGTATTATTATTTAAAAAGGAAAGAAATGAGAGGAAACTTTAGATAGTTTTTGAGATATATACTAAAAATTTAAACTCTTTTTTATGTCCTGTGGATGCGGCAACAATCAAAATTTGAATCAAATTCTGACCGAAAGACAAGAGATTCAGTCTAGCGACGACCCCTATGTGGGCAAGAAGGTCAGACACACGAGTGGTAAAATTTTATCAATCCAATCTCCCATTAAAGATGTCAATGGGATGGTCATCGGCTATATTGCCATCGAAGATCCAAATCGAACTGTCAGGATTTTCGCCAAAGACGTCTCAGAAATATTAGCATAAACCCATGAAAAACACCTATTTTCCAACAGGCAATTCGACTCAAGGTTACGCAGTTGTGTGTCTAGAAGATCTCTCTGACGAGATGCCTTTTTTCGAATCAGAATGTTCTGGTTCAGACAGCATTCTAGAGAGACTGGCCGATTGGATGCACGAAAATGAATACTGTGCAGAAACATGGCAAGCCGAAAAGTTTGTTCAAGATTCTGGCTATCCCGACTACGATCTAAGTGAAAGCGAGGGCGCCTTTGCCACCTTGAACACTACTTCTGGTATGGGAGCGGTCACCCCTCCGGAAGGACCTGGGACGAACCAAAATTTTTATGATCCTGCCAAACAAGGTTCGGGTGATAAATTCCCCAGTCTGAAAGTTGGAACTCCAGCCGCCAGATCCACGAAAAAGAAAAAAACTGGAAGAACAACCAACCCGATTCAATCCTTCAGTGACTTTATCCAGATCATGAAAAAATTTCAAGGCAAATAACGACAAATTGTCTTAAAAAACCTGGGAAAGGGTGACAAAATTTCGATTATTCTCGTAAATTTCTTTTTGGTACAAAGATTGATTAGCAGTGATTAAAAAAAATCACTATGAAAACTATGTACTATTACCACCCCCTGGAAATGATGGAGAGGATCCTCGGCAACGATCTTAAGATCGTCGAAAATCTGGACTATAAAGTTTCAGAACAAGAGGATGCCTTCGAAGCCCAATTCAAAATGCCAGGTTACAAACAGAGCGAGATTCTGGCGGAGGTCAGCGACAATATTTTGACCCTGCAGGCAAAATCTGATACCAATCCCTGGTCATCTGAAATTTCTAAAAAGTTTAAACTTCCAGATTCTGTTCAAGGTCAAAAGACAGAGGCAAAACTTCAGGATGGAATTCTCCACCTTAGAATTCCCAAAAGAAAAGAGTCTCTGACTAAAAAAATTGAAATTTTATAGCCTTCAGAAGTTCCTTTTTAGACAAGCCCGGCTGAACTAAGCCGGGTTTTTTGTATGTTTGCTCTATGAGAGAAAGACTTATTCAAGAAGATTATGTAGAAGAACCCTGGAGAATGCTGGTCTGCTGCATTCTTCTTAACCAGACCTCAAACCAGCAAGTTCGAAAAGTGCTTCCTGACGTTTTTTCTTTCGTGCCCGATCCTGACACTGCCGTAAATTGTGATGTGGATCAGCTGATTCAGTTGATCAAAAGCACCGGCTTTTCTCGGGTCAAAGCCCAAAGAATTATTCAGATGAGCCACAAATGGCTAGAGGGGTTTCATCAAGTTTCAGAACTGCCAGGTGTGGGCAGATATGCCCACGACTCCTGGAAAATTTTCATCCAAAAAATGAGAGATCTAGAGGTGACCGATAAAAAATTGGCCAAGTTTTTAGAGGAGGTTCGGTTGGATATATAAGAGGTGGGCAATGTCATTAAATCCCAGATAGTTACCAGGGACACCAAAAATTTACTCAACTACACAACTTGGGTAGCTGGGAATAGCTCAGCTACTGGTTTCTCCAGAAATGGCGGGGCAGCAGAGAATCTACTGGTAAACGGTCTGGACCCTTGGGGCAACGAAACGGTTTTGTGGTTGTCACTACCCGACGGAGGTGGAAATGATGACGGAGGTTGGAACACGACAAATTTTTCTATAGATCACACTAAGCTCTATCGTTTTTCTGTGTGGGTAAAAAGGACAGTGTATGTGGAGGGCCGGTTCTATCTTGGAACAAACGGATTTGGTTCTACTAATGGAGTTTTAAGACGTGACACCGGAACAAACGACACTAACCCATATTTTTGGGTATCGTCTGACCCTCCAACTACAGCCGAGATGCCTAACAGCACCTGGATTTTAGTGGTTGGACACGTTTGGCCATCTGGATCGGGGACTGGAGCTAACAAACCAGAATCTGGCAGATATACTATTGGCTTGGGTAGATATGCTGGTATTTCTCTAGATTTCGTCTGGCGAACAGAATCTACCCAGGCTAGACATAGATCTTATCTATACTATGCAGAGAGCAAATTACCTAGACAATATTGGTGTTACCCTAGAGTCGATATTGTAGATGGAACCGAGCCTACCATAGCCCAATTATTGGGCGGATATGGCGCTTTGTCTTCTGTCTCTCTCCAAAAAAGCAATTTTTTATTAGGCCCTTCGGATACTGTTTCCTATTATGAAACATCACAGGGTGGGTATTGGAACGGTATCCTTCCGGCTTCCGGTGGTTACACGATTTATCTGGGTAATCCTGCCACAGCGGGGGCTTCTGCCTCATCTCCTGTTATTTACACTGCATCGAGTGATAATGATCTAGTATCGGTGTCTGGCGTTGTGTTCAGAAATACTTTTAGTTCAGCCAGCGACGTATTGAGCTGGGCTGCTTCTCAGAACAACATTCTGATCGTTAACCGAGAATATGAACCGATAGTTACTTCTGGTTTGGTACTGAATCTGGATGCGGGATTTACCCCTTCTTATCCGAAAACAGGAACAACCTGGTACGATCTGAGTGGGAATGAATTTAATGGAACTTTAGTTAACTCTCCAACTTATTCTTCGAATGAAGGAGGAATAATCACATTCGATGGGAGCAATGACTATGCGGAAATAGCGGACGCGACAAGTTTGAATTTTGGAACCGGAGGTTTTACAATTCTTATGTGGGTGGGTGGAATATCTTCCTATCCTGGTTCCGGTAAAACTATAATTAGAAAGGGAAGCAGATTCGACGGTAACGTGGCGGGATGGTCTATCTTATGGGCGGGAAGTCCTCAGGATTTGTATTTTATTATCAGCAGTTCTACGGCAAGACTGGAAGGAAGAACAAGTCCAAATGGTGGTTTGAACGGCTGGAGTGGATATAAATTAATTGGTGTGCAAAGAAGTGGAACCAATTGGAACCAAATCAACAACACCACAGTTACAACTTTAGGAACATTTAGTGGAGATGTAAACAACACCTCACCAATCACTATTTCTTATAATTCACAATATGCAACATATCTAAATCAACAGGTTGGTATGACCTTGATTTATAATAGAGCTCTTAGCTCAGCTGAAATTACACAAGTTTATAATGCCACAAAAGCCAGATATGGCTTATAGCTCTCTATTTACTTTCCGTTTTGGCCTTGCCAGATAGAGTCTCGTGAATTCTCTGTTTTACGTACTTTAACACTTTCTTAGAATCTTTGTGGTCTTTTGAAAGCATTTTTTGAAATTCTTCTTCCTCTGCTAACTCGTCTAGATACGAATACAAGTCAGTTGTGTTGTAGAGATCGTCAACTACCTGGGTCATCTGAGTGTAGGCTGGACGATAATTTCTGGAGTTAACGTTGTCTTTATACCAATCCCCTGGCACTACCACGCTCCCTGGGGCGAAGGCGCTCCAGCTTTCAGACAAAAATTTTTTGAAACTTTTAATACGGGGGGTCATATGTGTATATATCCAACTGGAGAAGACAAAAATTGACTTCGTAATTATGATCATTGATATAGAAAATAAAGGGACTGGTTTAACGGTCTCTACTTTTTCAAAGGAGGGGAATGTTGAATTTGTCAACATTGAAATTCCTGAGGGAGAAAGATTCGTGTGGGAAATTTGTTCAGCTAGCGATAGGGCCAGAGACACTGTTTGGAAAAATTGGGACGACAAGCCCATCAAGAAAGTCAAAAATCAAAAGTACGACAAATACCGAATAGTTCAACTGTTAGAAGAGAGCGATCGGGATCTAACTGCACCCCTTTGGGAATCTCAAACCCCGAAAAAATATTTCGTGGACATTGAGGTCGAGATGACTGATGAGCTAGGTGATTCTTTGGACACCTCAAGTGCCAAAAATCGGGTCTTGTCGATCGGTATTGCCACTGACAGATGTAAACTGATTGTGTTGGGTTTGGATGAGTTAACCCCCGAGGCACAGGCACAGATTCATGAAGAAGTGAACACCTACCTCGGCAAGATGGGTGATGAATGGTCTTTCAGATACATGAAATTCGAGTCCGAGTATGATATGATGTACACTTTTTTCAAGGACATTGGAGCCAAAATGTCTCTGATCACCGGCTGGAACTGGTTTGGTTACGACTGGCCCTATTTGCTTAATCGAGCCAAAAGGCTGGGCATCGATCCCAAGATCATGTCACCCTCTAAATATCTCATCGGTCAACACCAAATTCCGGTTCACGTTCAGATGGTCGACTATCTGGAAATCTACAAAAAATGGGATAGGGTCATCAAAATCAAAGAAAGTAATCGACTGGATTATGTGGCAGAAAAGGCAACGGGTCTCAAGAAAATTCACTATGATGGCTCTCTCCGAACCTTGTACCAATCAGATTTCAAAAAGTTTATTCTTTACAACGCCATTGACTGTGCCCTGGTCCATTACATCGATAAAAAATTGGGCACTCTCCTGACTTATTTTAAGATCGCCTGTCTCAACGGGGTCGAGATCGGCAGGGCTTTATCCCCTGTTTGGTCTACGGAAGTCATTATGCTCCGAAAATTCTTGGCCCGGAAACAAGTTTTTGTAAACCTCCGCAAAGAAGAAAACCACATCAAATTCACGGGTGGCTATGTCAAAGAACCCATCCAGGGTCTGCACGAATGGGTTGCCTGTTACGACTTTGCTTCCCTATATCCGAACACAATAGTTCAGTGGGGTCTATCCCCAGAAGTTTTCAAGGGTAAGAACATATCTCACCCCCAGGACTCCTGGACCAAAACCTCTTCAGGTTCGTTCTTTGGAGGTGACGACGAGGAACCCATCCTGAAATCGATCATTAAAGATCTCTATGCCCAGAGAAGATCGACCAAAGATAAAATGTTGCAATTGCAGATTGAAATCGACAAAATAGAGAAACAATTAAAAAACTTAACGTAGAAAATCTCAGACCGCAGGGGACTATTTAGATATATAGTCTACTCATTCAAACAGACCTAAAAAACTTTTAAATAATGACAAACCTCAATTTTCAGACTTGTGCCCATTTAGAGATCAACAACAATTATCAGGAATTAAGAGACCAGGGAGAAGATGCTTTAGCTCTAATTTTTAACCTCCAAAAATCAATCCAAGAAGAAGTCTACGGGTACAATTTTGAGGAGATTCAATCTTCGATCAAGAAGTTAAAAGAGTTTATCGACTGGAATGAAGAAGCCATTAGAGACGAGGATCGGGAATTACAAAACGCCTTGACTGGAATCCACACCTACCCAGCCTGCTGGAAACCCTGGAAGTCCAAACACGCGGAAGCAATGTCCAGATCTCTGGCTGATTTGACAGAAGATGAACTGAAAGAATTAAGGTACGAATGGATAGATAAACTCCATTTTATGATGAATGAGGCTATTGCCCTGGGTTTAACCCCAGAATCCATCACCAATTATTACGTGGCCAAGAACAGACACAACATCGAGAGGCAGGCCAATAATTATTAAAAAAAACAACCACCTACTTCACTCTAGGGAGACCTATCTGTGGAGAAAACCAAAAAAAATAACCACCATGCACAATTCAGAAGAAATTCTTCCCAGCGAAAGTCACTTCGTCATTAAGAGAAGTGGGGACAAAGTTCCTTTCGAAACCCAGAAAATAGAACAGGCGGTCATCAAGGCAATGCGGAGCGTTAATACAGTGGATCCTGAAATGGCGGCCAGAATTGCAAGATTGGCCAAAAAAAGCCTCTTTAGAGGTGACAAGAACAGGGTTCCCCACGTAGATGAGGTTCATGATATGGTGGAGAACAAACTGATGGACAACAATCTGAATGAGGTTGCCAAGGAGTACATCATCTACAGGGCAAAGCACCAACCAAATCTTTTCTCAAAACGCATCAATCTTAAACCTTACGAGTACCCAGAGTTAGTGGAATACGTAGATGCGATCAGGCATTCCTATTGGGTTCACACAGAATTTAATTTCACTTCGGATATTCAGGATTTTAAGGTTTACCTGTCAGAACCAGAGAGGTCGGCTGTGCAGAGGGCGATGCTGGCCATTTCCCAGATCGAGATTGCAGTTAAAACTTTTTGGGGTGATCTATACAAGAGAATGCCAAAACCGGAGATTGGGAGTGTCGGTGCAACCTTTGCCGAATCTGAAGTGAGACACGCCGATGCCTATTCCAATCTCATTCAGGTTCTCGGCTTAAACTCCGAATTTGAGAATTTGCTCGAAGTACCCGCCATCAGAAGAAGAATTAAATATTTGGAGAAATCTATCTCAAATTCAAAATCTGTCGACAACAGAGACTATTTTGAATCCATTGTCCTTTTTTCGATGTTTGTTGAAAATGTCTCTCTCTTCTCTCAGTTTCTGGTTATTCTTTCTTTCAATAAACACAAGAACATGTTGAAAGGAATTAGCAATGCCGTAGAGGCAACCTCGAAAGAAGAAAACATCCACGCAGAATTTGGTTTTGATCTGGTGAATTTGATTAAAAAAGAGAATCCTTCTTGGTGGACTCAGGACCTGGTTGAGGACCTCATCGATGCCACCTTTGAAGCCTATGAGGCAGAGCTTGAAATTGTAGAATGGATTTTCGAAGCAGGAGATCTCGATTTTTTAAGCGCAGTCGAAACTGTTGAGTTTATCAAACATCGGTTTAATCTTTCTCTGAACGCCATAGGCATTCAAAATATCTTTGAGGTCAAAGAGAATCTGCTAGAAAAAACAGAATGGCTGAATGATGAAATTTTGACCACTAAGCACACAGACTTCTTCAATAAAAGATCCATTAATTACAGCAAAAAATCTAAATCAATTACCGTTAACGACTTATTCTAAAAAAAAATAATTATTTATGACAGGGGACAGAAAACCTTTCGACTGGATCAATTGGGAATCCATGACTTTTCTCAAAAGGGGCTATTTAGCCGAGCATGAAGATCCGGAGGTCCGGGTAAAAGTTATTGCCGATCATGCAGAAAAATTGCTGGGCATGCCCGGATTTTCCGACAAATTCTTTGATTATATGGGCAGAGGATGGTACTCCCTTTCCTCTCCAGTTTGGGCTAATTTTGGAAAAAAAAGAGGTCTCCCCGTTTCTTGCTTTGGTTCTCATCTAATGGACAATATCGAATCTATCCTGTATACCCAAGGAGAAGTAGGTGAAATGAGCAAGATGGGAGGAGGAACTTCAGGTTATTTTGGCAACATCAGGGGTCGAGGAGCCACGGTCAGTGATAATGGCCACGCCCCAGGGGCAGTCCACTTCATGAACCTTTTTCAGAGTGTGGTGGACAACATCTCTCAGGGCTCGACCAGAAGAGGTAGATTTTCACCTTATCTTCCCATCGACCATCCGGACATTCTGGAGTTTTTAGACATCGGAACCGAGGGCTTTCCCATTCAGGATTTGACTCACGCCGTGACGGTCTCTGACGACTTCATGACCAAGATGACCTTGGGGGATCAGGAAAAAAGAGCTGTGTGGGCTAAAGTCATTCAGAGAAGAGGTGAGCTAGGTTATCCCTACATCATGTTTAGCGATACCATGAACTCCAAGTCACCGGATGTTTATCGGGATAAAGGTCTTAAAATTTCCAATTCTAATCTTTGTTCTGAGATTGCCTTGCACAATTCTGATGACGAATCTTTTGTTTGTGTTCTGTCCTCGATGAATTTACTTCATTACGACGAATGGAAAGGCACAGATGCAGTTCAAACCATGGTCTATTTTTTGGATGCCGTGGTGACGGAATTTCTGACCAAAATAGATAATTTGAGGCAGGACGGCACAGTGGAAGGACAAAGAGCATTCTTTTATTTGTCTAGAGCCTACAATTTTGCCAAAAGACAGAGAGCTCTGGGTCTAGGTGTATTGGGCTGGCATTCCTTGCTTCAATCCAAATCTCTGCCCTTTGACTGCAAAGAGAGCGCCCAGTTGAACGTGGAGGTTTTCAAATACATCAAAGATGAATCCTATGCTGCTTCTAGGCAGCTAGCCACCATCTTCGGAGAACCCGAAATGCTCGTTGGATACGGCCGGAGAAATGTGACTCTGAATGCCATTGCTCCCACCACATCTTCTGCCTTTATTCTAGGTCAGGTTTCTCAGTCTATCGAACCAATTTGGTCCAATTGTTTTGTTAAGGATGTCGCCAAGATCAAGGTTTCAATCAAGAATCCAGTTTTGAGAAAATTGCTCGTTGAACTGGATAAAGACACCAAATACATCTGGGACAGCATCAAAAAGCACGATGGATCTGTCCAGCATTTCGATTGGTTGACCGACCACCAGAAAGAAGTGTTCAGAACTTTCTCCGAGATCAACCAGGCGGCCATTATCAACCAGGCGGCTGTGAGACAGGATTACATCGATCAAGCTCAATCTCTCAATCTGATGATTTCTCCTGAAATGCCAACCAAAGACGTGAACAGACTTCTGATCGATGCCTGGAAGCTCGGGATTAAAACTTTGTACTACCAGCATTCTATGAACTCTGCCCAGGCTTTTTCCAGAAAAAAATTAAATTTAAACGATCTTCAGTGTGTTGCCTGTGAATCTTAACGAGTTATGTTTGGATATATAGCACATGGACTTAGTTAAGAATTTCTCAGATTTTTTAATAGAAAGAGAATTGCCGGATTCTCAAGGAAAAATTCTAGTTGTGATGGGACCTCCGGGATCAGGTAAAGGAACTTTTTCCGAAAAACTAGCAGATAGGCAAGGCTTTCATCACATTTCAACCGGAGAATTGCTCAGGAAATCAAAAAACCCGGAGATCAAGAAAAAAGTTGAACGGGGTGATTTCATCGACGATCAGACAGTTGTGAAGATGATTCGGAGGGAACTGAAGAAAATAGATCCTGATGATGGAATCATCATTGATGGATTCCCCCGGACCGTTAAACAAGCCTCTCTGTTGGATTCTTTGCTCGGAAAAATGGGCTTGGGCCTGAGCCACACTATCTATCTGGATATAGACGAAGAAACGGCCAAAGACAGAATTACTGCCAGGGCGGAAAGAGAAGACCGGAAGGACGACAAAGATCCAGAGGTGGTGGCTAAAAGATTCAGAGACTATGAAGAAAAAACTGCACCCCTGATCGATCTCTACACAAAAAACAGAAAACTGAAAAAATATAATGCCGCCAAAGGTAGCGAGAGCGTTTACAAGAAGATCGTGAAGGCCTTAGAACTAAACCGGGCCCCTGATTCGGAATAATTTTTCAGTTCTAATTTTTTTTCTATGTCTGCCTACAAGTTTTCCTTGGTTGATGATTTCATCGATAAGTTTAAGCATTCTCTGACCCATAAATCTAAAACATCCACCTCGGATCGAAATCATCTTGAAGAGATTGCCAAATTTTTAGAAACACAGTGGTTGTCTCTGGGGATTGAAATTTCTCCCTATCGGGTTTCTTTGAGTAAAAATCCCGTGGTCTACCTCAAGTCCAAGAATTTCACCTCGGTCGACCCTATGCTCTCCCAGTTGGAGGATATCCTGAAAGGACAGCGGATTGTATTCAAAAGACACAAGTATCCCGGCTGTTACCCTATCTTTTCTCTTTACAATCCCTCCATCCCTTCTTTACTGGCAAGTAAATCCCACAGTTTATTAACTTTGACCTCTCATGGCAACTCCAGGAAACCCTGTTTTAAATTAGAACTTCTTCAAGATCATCAAGTGGTCAAGATTCTGGATGTACAAATCAGCAACTTGAGGGCTGTTATCTGGACTGGTAATAAAATGGCAAAGATGAACTTTGAATCTTCTTCCGACCAGAAGTGTGTTTCACTTGAACCGCAGGATCTAGTTCAAAATCTAGAGTTGATGGCTCACACCAAAGAAGGAAATTGGAAGATGGAGGCGGATTTTACCTTTTATGCAGGTAGAGGCCTCATGCTTCAAAAGATTAGAGATATCAAGCGAGTGTAAACCTCTTTGGGAAAAAATTCTCACTTTTTTATTCGTCATTCCTGAAATTTTTTCTCTTCCTAGAATATAATGAGAAATAATTTTCTATGCCTGAAATTCTGCCAGAAACTGATATTTTTCCAGCTTCACAAGTATCTTCTTCTATCAAACATAAAGACCCCCGCCAAACATATTCTCTCTGTCTGGTTATGATCGTCAAAGACGAGGAGGACACCATTAGAAAATGTCTTACACACGTTGCCCCTTTTATTTCCTATTGGGTCATCTGTGACACAGGTTCCTCTGATAACACGGTTCAAGTGATCGAAACTACCATGCAGGATCTAGGAATTCCGGGGGAGCTCCACCACAGGCCTTGGGTTAATTTCGAGGTGAATAGAACAGAAAGCCTGGAACTCTCCAAAGGAATTTGTGACTACAGATGGATCATTGATGCCGACGACACCTTTACAAACCTTAAACCCGGTACCAATCCTTTCATGGATTTGCCTGACGATATAGATTGCTTTCAACTGCAGTACAAATTGAACTCATTGCAGTATTTTAGGGCCCAGATAGTCAGATCCGATCAGGATTGGGTTTATCGAGGGGTTCTCCACGAGTATTTAGAGCTTCCCGGCAAGGCACCTCTAGTTCAAGCCCAAATACCTGGTGATAGGTGTCTGGTCAATGCTAACATTTCTCCTTTGAAAAGAGCATCTTCATTGGAAGAAAAATATTCCAAAGATGCTGATATTCTACTTCAGGCTCTGCAGGAAGATCCCAACAACACCCGGTACATGTTTTATCTCGCCCAAAGTTATCGGGATTCCTCCCAGCACGAAAAATCTCTGACCTGGTATCAAAAAAGAGTTGACGCCGGAGGCTGGCCTGAAGAGGTTTACTACTCGATGTACATGATAGGCAGGATCAAAGAAAAACTGGGGCATCCGATTGAAGAAGTTATTACCGCCTATTCTAAAGCCTGGGAATTCCGGCCCGAAAGGTTGGAGGCAGTTTTTCACTGCATGAGAAAATTAAGGGAGCAAAACAGATGGATTCTATCTTTCACCTACGGAAGCATGGCCCTAAAAAATCCAGGCACCCAAGATATCCTCTTTGTGGAACCTGAAGTTTGGCAGTGGAGACTGCTGGATGAATATTCATTGGCCGCCTTCCAAACCGGAAATCCAGAGATCTCCTACGAGAAAATGAAGGCTGTGGTTGAAATGCCAGCTTTTTCTAGCCTAAATCTCCAAGAACAGCAAAGGATCAAAAGAAATTTGGATAATTTCAGGGGAGCGGCAGCCCAAAAATTAAAAATACAGCAAGAACAGGCAAGAAACAAATAAAAAATTATGAAAAAAATTGTAGTGACTTTATTCCTATTGGCGTTCACTTGTGTGTTTTCGGCGAATGCACAATCGGTAGATTCTTGCGAAATTGTTAATCCTATAGAGAATGAGGATTCTCTTTTAGCATATACTATTTCTTCAAGTTCATTAGTCCCGTCCGATTCTATTTTTTCTAAGAATATAAATATGCAACCTAAAAAAGAAAAATTTTTAAACAAAAAAAGAATTGTTATTTTGTCATCCCTTGTAGTTCTACAGGTGGCTTTTGGTTTTGATCCTAAGTTTACCGCGATTAATTTGGTCTGGCTCCTTTTTTGATGCAGGATAAGATTTTACATAGCATGGAAATGCTTTCCATGTACCCAGTAAAAAAATCAGATCTAGGATTTCACGGTAATTTGTTCGGAGGTCAGCTCCTGAAGTGGATAGATGCTGCTGCTGCTGGATACGCCATGCAGTTGTGCGACACTCCCCGAATGGTGACTGTCTCCATTGATAAGTGCTTCTTTGAAAAACCAGCTCGAGAAGGTCAGTTGCTTAAAATTTACGGGCTGCCATCACAAATAGGAAACTCCTCTATCACTCTCTATGTTGAAGCTAGAGCCCACAATGTTTATACGGGTGAGCAGAGATTAATTCTAAGAACCCACATCAGATTTGTTAGAATAGACGAGGACGGTAATTCGATCCCTATTTCAGAAAGAGCTAGAATCAGGATTCAGACTCTAATGACGTCAAATTCCGATTCAGTTTCTTGACCGAGATCCTGAGATCGGAAGTTCCCTGAATCAGTCTGTGCCACATGCCTTGGGGAATAAGTAATTCGTGCTCCCCTATTTCCCGAGGTAGATCGTTGTCCAACTGAATCAACCAGTCGTTTTCTTCGAGAGCCCTCACCAATCGATCTTCTAGATCAATGTGCCAATGAAGTTCGGATCTGTCTGTTTTAGCAGAAAAGAATCTTTCGTAGGTGCTTTCCTCGATCTGTTTTTCTGAAAAAGGTCTAGACTCTACCATGGACTTGAAGATTTAATGCCCAGTAGTTTTCTGTATCTTGACACGTTACAGGACCAGTATCTGGCTTTCCATTTGGGACCTGGGTTATCACAATTGTGTCTTGCTCTAAAAGATTTTGATCTCTGAGGATCGTCATTTCTTATTCTCATACCTGGCTGGCCGAATCTAACTAGAACGACGTTACCAGACTCGTTTTTAGTGTAAACCCCAAATTTTCTAGGAGCACCCGGGGTTCTGAAAGGTTTGTTCAGAGAAACCTTCCTGCCCTTATATTCTGCCTCGTGCAGATCCTCTTCAGGGAGAGGTAAATCCAGCCACACCTCTTTCCCTTCAAAGATTCCCCTTCGGCCCAGTTCGGTGCTAATCAAAAAAGTGTCGTCGTCGTCTAATTCAATCGAATTTGATTCCCAAAGGCGTCTAGTCTCATCTATTACTCCGTACCAGGCTTCGGAGCCAATTCTAAAGACGCTAGTGGCTAGAGTCAGATCATTTTGGAGGTGATATTGCAGATTTTCACTGATCTGATCCCTAAATTCTCCGAAGTTCAGTATTTTCATTTTTTTTTTATTTTTTTACTTCGTAAGTTTCAATTCTTTTGGCCAGCTCTTTTGCTCTGTTCCCCACTTGCTTGGCCCAGGTTGAATTGAGCATCTCTTGGGAAGCCAATTTGTAATTCATGTTTTGGATGTGAGATAAGAATTTTTTGAATTCGGACAGGCCCGACTTTCCGAGGTTGAATGCCATTTCTATCAAAACACATTGTACCGGTAAGGGCTGTTGACCCAAATCAGGAACCAGAGATTTGGCATCTTCGATAGCTTTATCCACGTCTTTTTTAAACAGAATCTGAATTTGACTGTCATTCAATTTCTCTTTTCCCGACCTGATTAATTTTGGATTGGCCCCAATTTCCTTTAACCTGGTATCTGCATCCGATCTTTCTAGATTCATTCCAATTCCAATTGATAGATTTTTTCTAGAGTCCCGGTAAATTTGATATTTAATACCCTCGTGCAATTTAATGCTTTCTTCCGCGGTTCTTCTAACTTTTTCGTCCTTCAAACGAGATTCTTCTTGTTTTTGTAAGAAGTCATTTGTGACTTTCAATTGATCCGTGTGTTTTTTTATTTCATCGATTATTTTCTGATCAAAAAAACCTAACTCGGAATTAATAAGGGATCCAACACTTCTATATGAATAAACGGCTGGAAATTTAGCAAAAATGGCATCAATTTCCCCTAGAGTTTTCAAATCAGGAATTTCTAATAAAGTTTTCAGCAACAGTTCTTCGTCCGTTCCTAGACCTTTGATGGATTTTTCCAGTAAATTTGCCAATTCAACTGGGCTTCTTCGACCCATTTTTTCCAGAACTAAATCTAAATTAAAGGAACTATTCAAGTTGCTAAAATCTCTGAAGTTTTGAATCCTTCTTATTTTTTCTTTCATTATCTATATATACTTTACCTATGTTATATCTCTAGACAATCCCGTCCTTCCAGGGATTGACATAGCCCAATTTGGTCTTTAGGGCCTTAATGACCCGAAGCTGCTCAGGACTGAGTCTCTGTTCGATCTCCTGTCTCTGCTCCTCCCAGCCTGGCTCATCCCAGAGGGACGCCAGCTGCAGGAGCACCTGGCCGTCTTTCTTCAGGTCTCCCTTCAGTTTCTGCAGCCAG
>SXGR01514019.1_pt1 | contig 16242 bp, 16 predicted proteins | sample 3174711 | NCBI WGS metagenome assembly SXGR01 (sample SAMN11356860, study PRJNA531348) | freshwater metagenome | isolation source: freshwater sample F1-60 | place: China: Fuxian Lake, Yuxi | collected 2017-12-25
GAGGAAAAGCCCAATCCCTGGATGAACTGGGAAGCGGTCAATCCCGAATGGTGGGTGCCGCGCGGTTATGCCTCGGTGCGCGTTGACGCGCGTGGCAGCGGCAAGTCGCCGGGCCAGTACGACCCGTGGTCGCGCGCCGAGTCGGTGGATTTTCATGATGCCATCGAATGGGCCGCCGCGCAGCCATGGTGCAACGGCAACGTGGGGCTGACCGGCATATCCTATTTCGCCATCAATCAGTGGTTCGCTGCCAACCAACAGCCGCCGTCGTTAAAGGCGATCATCCCGTGGGAGGGCTTCGCCGATCTGTACCGGGATGCGCTCTATCATGGGGGCATCCTGTGTATTTTCATGACCAACTGGTTTACCGCGCACCTGATCCATCATCAGTTGGGCCGTGCTGCGCAAATCCATCCGGATACCTGGCAGAAAAACACGCTGCAGTTCTGGCTGTCCAATAATCTCGACAGCGGCGCTTTCCATGGTTCACAGGCGCAATGGGACAAGATTACAGTTCCGTTCCTCTCGGTGGGCAACTGGACCGGCATGGGTCTGCACCTGCGTGGCAACACCGAGGCCTATATGCGCTCTGCGTCGCCGCACAGAAAGCTGCGCATGCAAAACGGCACCCACGTGCATCCGTTTTATTCTGAAGAGGGGCGGCAGGATCAGATGTGCTTTTTTGATTACTGGCTGAAAGGGGTGCAGAACGGTGTGATGGACGAGCCGCGGGTCAAACTGGCGATCCGTCAAGGCAACGACAAGTTTGTATGGCGTACTGAAAACGAATGGCCCATCGCGCGCACGCAATGGACGAAACTCTATTTTGATCTTGCCCAACCTTCGGCTCAAGACGTGCCGCTGAGCGGCACGCTGGTGAGCCGCAACCCGGCGAAACCCGGCAGCTTCACTTATGCCGCCACCGGTTTGGGGTCGATGGGTTCGACCTCGGCGGCATCCGCCCAGGTGATGGGCGGCGGCATCAAGCCTGGCATGGGCGTGGCGCTGATGACGCCCCCAATGACTGAGGATATGGAAGTGACCGGGCCCTTGGCGGCGACACTGTGGGTTTCAAGTTCGAGCGAGGACATGGACCTGTTCCTCACGCTGCGGCATTTTGACGCCGACGGCAACGAGATCATGGAGACCGGGCAGCAGGGCACGCCAGTGCCGGTGGCCAAGGGCTGGCTGCGCGTGTCACACCGCGAGCTCGATCCAGCGCTGTCGCTGCCCTACCGGCCCTACCACAAACACCAGCGAAGGCAATTTCTAAAGGCGGATGAAATCGTCCAGGTGCAGGTGGAAATTTGGCCAACCTCGATGGTGTTCGCCAAAGGCCATCGCCTGCGGCTCGACGTGCAGCCGCGCGACGGCGTCGGCAGCCAGTCTTACATGCACTACCATGCCGATTACAACACCGGCACCAACACCATCTATTCGGGCGGTGAGCGTGAATCGTATCTGCTGCTACCGGTGATCCCGCGTGCGGGCTGACTATCAAGCATCATCAGCGAGACGTCACGCGCCCGAAAAATTATTCAATAAAAACAAATACTTACATTAGGGCATCTTGAGTGCGACCCTGGCCCCTCGAGTTATTGGGTTTCCTACAATCATCGCCCTTCCTTGATCAACGAATCCTTAGCCAAAATACGAAATGCTGCGGAGCCAAATGCTACAGCTATAAACTTGAGCCCGCATTATTTTCAAGCGCTTCTTGAAAATCGGGACCGCCACGCCGAACGGTAGAACCTGAATCGAGAGAATTGTTTGGTGAATGAGATACACCGTGGTCAGTCCCGCTGTTGTTCGCATGACGCAAATGCTCGACACCGCGCGCTTAAAGCCCAATATGATCGTTACCGACATGTCCTCGCGCAATGTGGCATTGACCGCCGAAAAGTGACGATCAACGCAGTGATGTCGGACTGCAAACCCGATTACATGCCGATGGCAGTCGCCGCGGTGAAGTCGTTGGCGACGCCGGAATTTGGATTGCGTCACCCAGCTTCCGCATTTGCCGGGCCGACGGTTGCCAGACGGTTGCGATAGTGGTCAACGGCCCGATTGCACTGCAACTTAGCATCACTGCCGGGTATTCCCGCAGAATGCGACGAAGCGCCGTTCGATCGGCGCGAGTTTATCCAGCCCTCGATGCACTAAAGCGAGGTTGCGGTTTATCCACGGTTCTCGCAGTTCGACCACGGCGATCGCCATCGACGACTGGAACGCGAGCACGGCAAGCCTCGGCACCACGCCTACGCCGAGCCCCGACTCCACCATGCGGCAGAGTGCATCAAAACTGCTCACCTGTATTCGCGCGCGCAGCGTGCGGTTCAGCTTTGAGGCCTCACGCTGCAGCCACAGATAGATCGGACTTTCCATCTCCAGGCAGACGAAATCCTGCGCGAGCGCCTCAATGAAGCGTACTGACCGGCGCCGGGCCAGCGCGTGGCTTCGGGGCACGACCAGCACGAGCTCGTCGCGCGCAAACGGGGTGACGACGAGACCCCGCAGTTCGACGTCGCCCCAAACGACGCCAAGGCTGCGCTGCCGCTCAACGACCGCGCGGATAATGTCGTTCGAGCGACGCTCCTCGATTACCACGCGAACCCTCGGACTTTCCGCGAGAAAGTCCCGCAGCACTCGCGGCAGGAACTGCGTGATCGCCGCATCGCACGCCGCCAGCAACAGGTGCTCGGCAACCCCGTTGCGCAGATCCTCGATGGTGTCGGCAAGACCGTCCACGCCCCCGAGCACGAGTTGCATGCGGGCCAGCAGCACACGCCCCGCTGGCGTCGGACGTACGCCCCTCGCGTGGCGTTCGAACAGGCGCACCCCGGACTTCGCCTCGAACTCGGCGATGCGGCGACTGGCCGCCGCCAGCGCGAGATGCAGCCGCCCCGCAGCGCGGCTGATGCTGCCTTCCTCTGCTGCGGCGCAGATCAACTCCAGCGTCCGGACGTCTATGGCCGCGCTCAAGGGGACCCCACAATAGCTTTCGCAAAACGCGAAGGCTACGTTCGCGAAAGGCGAATTGTCAACCGCGCGCGCCTGGGCGACACTGTCGGCACGCAATCCGCACCCGCTGCCGCGCAGGCACCGCACGACAATCAACCTTGGAGGAAGCCTCACGTGTCCGAAATCGACTGGATCGCACTGCGCCGGGAATTTCCGACGCTCGAACACTGGACCTACCTCGACACCGCGCGCAAGACGGTACCACCTCGCTGCCAGCAGCAAGCCGTGGAGTCCTATTACCGCGACGTTTACGAGAACGCCGGCGCTGATGCCTGGGCCGCGACTAACGTGGCTGACACACGTGTCGAGCTGGCGGCCCTGCTTGGCGCGAAACCAGTAGAGATCGCATTCACAAAGAACACGACGGAAGGGCTCAACATCGCGGCACATGCGTTCGAGCTGCGCGCCGGCGACAACATCGTGCTGACGGACATGGAACACGTCGCCAACATCTGGCCATGGAAGCACTGGGAGGCGAAAGGTGTCGAGATCCGCTACGCGAAGAACCGCGACGGACGGCTGCCGCTGGAGGCCTTTCTTGAAAAAATGGACGTACGCACGCGCGTCGTGTCTACTGCCTACGTTACCTATGGCAACGGCTACCGTGTCGACCTGCCGCGGTTAGGCGCGGCGTGCCGCGAGCGCGGCGCCAAACTTGTAGTCGACGGCGTTCAGGCCGCGGGCCTGCTCGCCACACCGCTGCGCGACCTCGGGGCCGACATCGTCGCCATCGGTGGTCACAAGGGCCTGTTCGGGCTGACCGGCTCGGGTATCGTCTACTGCCGCGAGGAACTCGTCGACCAGTTGAAGACCCCCTTCGTCAAAGCGCCGGTCGCGCCGGGTTCGGCCACGGCGAAGGCCCACGTGAACAGCCAGTTCGACTACGTACGCATCGCGCACCGCTTCGAGGGCGGCAATCCGAACTTCCTCGGCGTGCGCGTACTGCGCGCCGGCGCGAAGTTCCTGTCCTCCATTGGTATAGCGAACATCGAGGGCCGTGTGAAAGCGCTCACGGCGCACTGCCTGGACCTAATGCGCAAGAATAATCTCCGTACGCAGACGCCTGATGTTTGGGAAGAGCGCGCGCAGATCATCAACGTAGTCGTTCCCGAGGCCGGCGGACTGATGGACGTGCTGCGCGAAAAACACCGCATCATCGTCAATGTAAAGGACGATAGGCTGCGCATCTCGCTCGGGTTCTGCAATAGCGAAGACGACATCGAGAAGGCCGTGCGCGCGATCGCGCGCGAAACAGGCGCAAATACCGTGGCCTAGGCCGGCGCACATCGCGCAGCGGACATCAGACAAGGAGACATCATGGCCACAATCGAACTCCACGACCCCACCGGCACAATCGAAGTCAAACAGCCGCACGCTGCGCGTCTCAATGCGATCGGCGGCAAGCGCATCGGCTTCCTGACCAACGAGCAGTGGCAGGCTTACTTCGCACTGCCGGTGATCCGGGATCTGATCGGGAAGGATTTTCCCGGAACCGAGGTGCTACCTCTCGATGCGTTTCCAAAGGGCAACGACCGCATCGGTCTTGCTGCCACGGCGAAGCTCGTGAAGGAAAGCGGCATCGATGCAGTGATCATCGGCAACGCGGCTTGAGGGTCCTGCGCCACAGCATGCGGCCGTGCAGCCGCTAATCTGGAAGCACTGGGCGTCCCGACGGTGATGCTTGCGCGCAAGGACTTCGTCGGCGTGATCCGCAACCTCATGTCCGGGCGCGGCTTCGCGCCGGACAGTGCAATGGTCATCTTTCCCATCGAGAGCTTTCTGCCGGGCAGCGACACGGGCCCTGTCGCGCTGCGCAAGCAGGAGTTCTACGACGCGCTCACGCGCTGGAAGCCGGTCAGTGCTGGCGGCGACCCTGGCGCAAGCCGCATGATCGCGGTGGAATCAGAGCCCGGCGCTGAACTTGCGCTCGCCGCGAACCGGGTCTACGCCGAACGCCTGTGGGGCGACGGCTTGCCACTGGTGCCGGCAACGCGCGGCCGGGTAGACTGGATATTGCGCGGCGCCGCCATGCCGCGCGCCCATGTGATCGGTAAGTTTCCGCCGCGCGGCGGCGTCGCAACAATCGAGAGCTGCGCGATCGCGCTCGCGATGGCCGGCGGCCGGCCGGAATATCTGCCGGTGCTGGTGGCGGCGGTGGAAGCTTTCCTCGATCCGCATTCTGATGCCGATGCGCTACAGGCGGATTCCGGCAGCGTGTATCCAGTCATCATCGTGAACGGAATGATCGCGGCGCAGATTGGTCTCAACTCCGGCTTCGGCTGCCTCGGCCCCGATCCGCGGCATCCCGCGGGCGCGGCGATCGGACGTGCGCTGCGGCTGATGCAGCAGAACCTCGGCGGCGCGCTGCCAGGCAGCGGCGCGATGGCGATGTACGGCGCGATGCGCTACACCAACGCGGTATTCGCCGAAGACGAAGCCGGACTTCCCGAGGGATGGCTGCCGCATGGCGCGGAGCGCCACGGCTACGCACCCGGCACCAATTCCGTTTCTCTGGTGTTCGCGAACGGCGTCACCAATATCAAGCGCCGCAGCGCGATCAAAGAGACACCCGAGGAAGACGTGCTGCAGGGCATGCACCGCATCGCGGACGTGCTCGCGGGCGCGCAGCTCGGCGGCCTCGTCGGTTACCGCGAAGGCACGCCAGGCATCCTGATGATCCCGCAGGTCGTGGCGCAGATGATGGCGGAACTCGGTTGGACGAAGGCTTCCATCCGCGAATTCCTGTGGGCACACTCGAAAGTGCCGATGGCGCGGCTGCGCCGCTCGGGCGCGCGCCAGTGGATCGAAATCCAGGCGCCGGAAAGCCTGGATCACGATCCATGGCCAATCGCATCGAAGCCAGACAACTTCGTGCTCATCGTCGCCGGCGGCGGACACCCGACCAACGCCTGCTGGCTGCCCGGCTGCTGCCCGCATGTCATCGGCCGCGATATCCGCTTGCCCGAGGCGTTCGACGCACTCCTCGCCGAGGCGGCCGCGGAACGCACTGCCGACTCAGCGTAAGGCGAGGCTTCCTCAATGACCGCGCTTAACGAACCGACTGCAACAGAAAGGGTGTCTGTGTCATGCTGAAACTCTGGGGACGCCCGACGTCGGGCCGCACGCAGAAGGTGCTGTGGACGCTGGAGGAGATTGGAATGAAATTCGACTTCATCCTCGCCAGCGCAACGATGGGACCCGGCGGTCACGTGTCGAAGGGCAACAAGCCGTTCGGCGTGGTGGACTCGCCGGAGTACCGCGCGAAGAACCCGAACGGGCGCGTGCCGACGATAGACGACGACGGCTTCGTGCTGTGGGAGTCAAACTCGATCGTGCGTTACCTCGCCATGCAGTACGCGCCGGATCTTCTGTACGGCAGCGATATTCGCACCTTTGCCTCCGCGAGCCGCTGGCTCGACTGGGAAAACAACGAACTGCTGCCGCCGCAGCACGAGATGGTGATGCACCTGATCCGCCTGCCCGAGGCGGAGCGCGACCGGCACGAACTCGAGAAGGCGCAGCAGGATTTCCAGAAACGGCTGCGAATTGCCGAGGAGCAGCTTGGCCGCACGCGTTACATCTGCGGCGAGCGGTTCACCTACGGCGACATTGCGCTCGCCCTGCGCGTACACCGCTGGCACGTGCTGGGCCTCGCGCAGGGATCGTTTCCGAACGTCGACCGATGTTACGCGGAGATCGCCGAGCGCGCGGCATTCAAGGTGTGGACATCCGATCCCGCAAATCATCTGGAAGGTTAACCGCGGTATCGTTCACACACGCTGTCAACAGGAAATCCGACATGCTTATCGACCGAAAAGTGCTTGGTGCCGCATTGCTATTGGCGCCGCTGCTCGCGTTTGCGCAGGCTTATCCCTCGAAACCGCTTCGCCTCATTTCGCCCTTTCCTCCCGGCGGCGGCACCGACGCAGTCGCGCGCGTCCTCGCCGGCGCGCTGGGCGACCAGATCGGCCAGCAAGTCATCATCGATTCGCGCGGCGGCGCAAGTGGCATGATCGGTGTCGAAGTTGCCTCGAAGGCGCCTGCGGACGGCTATACCATCGTGATGGGCAACGTCATCCCTCTCGCGATGCTGCCCTCCGCGCAGAGCGTGCCTTACGTGCCGCTACGCGATTTCAGCCCGATCAGTCTCGCGGCGCTCACGGACTACACGCTGACAGTACATCCGTCTCTGCCAGCGCGGACGGTTAAGGAACTCATCGCGCTCGCGCGTAAGCGGCCGCTGGAACTCACCTATGCTTCGAGCGGCAATTTCAGTGGCCCTCATCTGTCGGGGGAACTACTGAATCTGCTCGCAAACGTGAAACTCCTGCATATTCCATACAAGGGAACCGGCCCGGCTGCGCTCGCCGTCATGTCAGGCGAAACCACTATGATGTTCGGTACCGGTCCTTCAGTGGTGCCGCACATGAAAACTGGCAAGCTGATCGGCCTCGCCAGCACTGGGCTCAAGCGGACCCATCCGGACCTGCCGGCGTTCAGCGAGTTGCTGCCCGGCTATGAAGTCACGCAGTGGTACGGCCTGCTGGTTCCAACGGGCACACCGAAGGAGATCGTCGACCGCCTGCACAAGGAAACCGTGCGCGCGATCGCGAACCCAAAGGTGATGCAGGTGCTGACGAACCTCGGCACGCAGCCCATCAGCAACACGCCGGACGAGTTCCGAGCGTTCATCAAGACCGAGGGCGAGAAATGGGGCAAGGTCATCAAAGCCGCCAACATCAAAGTCAACTGAACAGGACGCCGGAGCAGACAGGTGGGAGGCGATCGATGAATTCGAGTTTTTTCTCGAGAAACATTGGTCCAACGGACTGCCGGTGGTTACCCCGACCTGGAGCCTGTTATGAAGTTGAGATCAGTGGATTGAGCTCCTGAAGCGTCAGACAAGTGAATACAAGGTAGTGAAAGCCGGCAAAGGTTTGGACCAAACGCTCGTAGTCGCGTGCAAGCCGGCGAAAGCATGTTGCCCAGGCGAAACTGCGCTTCACCACCCATCGGATAAGCCACAACACAAATCCCCGCTTCGCCTCGGGGTGCTTGACTACTTCGAGGTCGACGCCATGCTCTTCCACGCTTTGTTTGGCGATCTCGCCCGTGTATCCCTGATCCAGGTAGACCAAGGTCACGCTCTGGCCGGGAAACTATTGCACCGCCTGGTCCAGTTGTTCAACCTGAGCCAGGTCCTGTTCGTTGGCTGGCGTTACGTGCAAACCCAGCAGATGTCCCAAGGTTACCACCGCAGCGAGCATCCTCACCCCTTTGCGCCGCTTAGCACCATCGTAGCCGGCCCGGACTCCTGATTCCGGCGTGCGGCTATCCAAAATCACAGCTTAGAGTTGAGCCTTATACCAGGCATGCTCGCGCAGCATCACCCGCAGGTCGTGCACCGTAGATTGGCAAGACTAAGTCCGTTGGCTCTGGGCCAATTCGGCGATCAACGCGCGCGCCAGATCACGCGCTATGTCGAATTTGTGCAAGAAGGCGAGCGCGACCTCAGCGTGTGGGAGCATCTGCGCGGGCAAATCTACCTTGGGAGCGACGCGTTTATCGCCGGCATGCAGGCGAGCCTGGAGGACGGGGCCGGTGCGCACCGTAAGATTCCGCGTATGCAGAGACGGGCGCTGGCGAAGTCGATCACCTACAATCGCGATACCTTCGAGGACACGAAGTCGTGAATGATGGCGGCCTATGTGACGGCGGATTACACGCTGCTACAGATTGCTGACGCATTTGGCGTGCACTATGCGACCATTAGCCGGGTGGTCAATTGAAAGCAATGCTATCCAGGTGTTCGCATCCAGCTTGCCAAACCGATACTCGCCATAAGAGCCGGTGAAATCCGCCACGTCGATGCCCGCGCCCCCCATCGATTTGGTCATCACCCTGTTCACCCGCCAGCCAGTCGCTATCCGCCCCGCCGCACAGGTCGTCATCATCCAGCCCGCCGTGTAGTACGTCTTGGTCCGCGCCGTCAAACAGCAGGTCTTTGCCTCTGTCTCCGCGTAGCACGTCGTCGCCTTGGCCGCCTTCGAAAGTCCGCCATTGACTCTTGGGTGGGTCATGGATACATTGCACCTCATGCTAATAGCACGATTGAAATTTCCATCCTGTCGAAAATTGCAAAAAACCGACGACATGAGAAATTTCGTGCAAGGGCAAGACGCGAAACTCGCCTTGTTGGGCCCTGACGCATTTGCAGCGGATATCAAAAGCGACATTGCGAAGTGGGCACGTGTCGTCAAGGCGGCGAAAATCAACCCGGAATATCCATCTTGAAACGGCCATCCATAATCTTCACCATGATGTTGCCGCTCGCTGGCCTGCACGCCGCACAGGCGCAAACTCATGCGAACTATCCGCAACGGCCCATACGCCTGATCTGCCCCTTCGCTGCGGGTTCCAGCAGCAACGACATCCTCGGGCGGCAACTGGCGCAGCGCATGTCCGCCGCGTTGGGCCAGCAAATTGTCGTTGACAACCGGCCAGGCGCCAGCGGTCACATCGGCGCGGAGGTGGTGGCGCGCGCCTCGCCCGACGGCTACACGCTGATGCTGGGCACCAACGGTACGCTTGCCACCAGCGTCACCGCCAACGTGCGCCTAGGTTATGACCCGGTCAGAGATTTTGCGCCGATTGCGCGCTTTGCCATTGTGCCCTATGCATTCACCGTAAATGCGAACCTGCCCGCCAACAATCTCAAGGAGTTCATCGCCTACGCCAGGGCGCGCCCCGGCAAGCTGCACTTCGCGTCATCGGGTACGGGTAACACCCCGCATTTGTGCGGTGAACTGCTCAAAATCAATGCGGGCATCGACATCGTGCATGTGCCGTACAAAGGCGGTGCACCTGCCGTGGTGGATTTGCTCGCCGGCCACGTGCAGTTGTATTGCGGCGGGGTGACCTCGGCGCTGACTCAGGTTAAGACAGGCAAGCTGCGCTTTCTGGCGGTGACCACCTTGAACCGCTCACCAGCAGCACCCGATCTGCCCACCGCACACGAGCAGGGTCTGCAGGGCTTTGACGTGGCGTCCTGGATTGCGCTGGTGGCGCCGGCCAAGACACCGCCCGCCATCATTCAGCGCCTCTACGAGACGCTCGCACGTGTCACCAATGAACCCGAGATGAAAGCCAGCATACTCGCGCAAGGCTCGGAACCGGCCGTGCTGCCGCCACGGGAACTGGGGGAATACATCCAGACTGAAATCGTCAAGTGGGCGCGGGTGATCAAGGCTGCCGGCATTAACGTGCAATGAAGCCACCGACGATCGATTGCGTGACGCAGCTGATGACGCCAGGGCCGCCCGCTGGCATGACGCGCGACTTCGCGCCGATCGGTATGGCCTCCGCCAATCTGTAGTCAAGCGCTAGGCCGTGCGCATTTCCTAACTGATTGTTTTTATTGGGTTTTTTAAATCACCTGCTTGCTCACCCCTGCTTTCACGGGCCTGTCAGGTCACGCTTACAATAGTGGTAGCGCCAGATAAATTGATCGTGGAGAAAAAAGCGCCATGACAACTGCCCGTTCAATACCCGTTGCGGCCATACGCCTTATCACCGCCTGCTCCGCGGCGCTGACGATGAGCGTGTGGGCGGCGGAAAATTATCCGCTCAAACCGGTGCGCCTGGTAACACCGTTTCCGCCGGGTGGCGGTACCGACATTCTGGCGCGCGCGCTGGCGCCCCGATTGACCGAGAACCTCGGTAGCTCCATCGTCGTGGAAAATCGCGCAGGTGCAGGCGGGTTGGTCGGTATCGAGGCCGTTGCAAGATCGCTCCCCGATGGTTATACCTTTATGCTCGTGTCGGGAAGTCTGACCATTCTGCCCAGCCTTTTTCCCAAGGCGCGCTACGATGCGATCAAGGATTTTGCGTCCATCACATTGGCGACGCGTCAACCTTATATCGCTGTCGTACACCCTTCGCTACCTGCCCGAAACATCAAAGTGCTACTTGATCTGGCCCGTGCGCGTCCGGGTCAGATTACCTACGCCTCTGCTGGCAGCGGCGGCGCCGGCCATCTGGGCATGGAACTGCTCAAGACCATGGCGAAGGTTGACCTCGTGCATATCCCCTACATGGGCTCTGGTCCGGCGCTGGTAGATGTCTTGGGCGGACATGTGGTGTTGATGTTCGCGAGCGCGCCGTCATCCATGCCCCATGTCAAAACCGGGCGGTTACGTGCGCTTGCCATGACCGGTTCACAGCCCTCCGCGGCAATGCCGGGCGTGCCAACCATAGCGGAATCCGGCCTGCCTGGCTTCGAGACCTACGGCTGGTATGGCATGCTGGCGCCGGCAGGAACACCAACCAGCATTGTCCAGCGGCTGCACACCGCGATACTCAAGGCCTTGGCAGTGCCAGAGGTCATCGACCGCATCATTGCCGACGGCTCCGAGAAAGTGGCCAATACGCCCGAGCAGTTCGCGGACTACATCAAACGAGACATACCCAAGTGGGCGAAAGTCATCCGGGAATCGGGTGCGCGAGCCGACTAGACACTCTAAACCTTTTACCGGGACACCGATGCGATGAACGAAACACGCCGTCTGGCCGAGTTTGTTGCCACCACACAATTTGCAGACCTGCCCGTCAACGTGGTGCAGCATGCAAAGCATCTCGTGCTGGACCATTTCGGTGTGGCCCTCTATGCCGCCCGGTCTCCCTGGGGACGCATCGCGCAAAAGTACGCGCGAAAATTTTCTGCCGCGGGCGGCTGCACGGTCTATGGCGAGACATGGAAAACCAGCGCGCAGCACGCGGCTTTTGCCAATGGTTTGTGTGCGCATGGGTACGAGCTCGATGACAGTTTCGAGGGGGGGTATTGCCATCCGGGAGCGCCAGCCATTCCAGCGGCGCTCGCGGTCGCGGAGGAAAACCGGCGCAGCGGCAAGGATTTTTTGCTCGGCGCCATCCTGGGCTACGAGACCATGACGCGCGTTAGCCTGGCATTGGCACGCGAATGGAACAAGTTTCATCATGCCACCGCGCAAGCAGGCGTTTTTGCCGGAACGGCTGCTGCCGCAAAAATGATGAACATGGATAAGCGACAGATCACCAATGCGTTCGGCCTTGCAGGGGGCATGGCGTCGGGTGTCATGGAGTTTGCCAACGATCCTGAAGGCACCATGGTCAAGCGCATGTACGGCGGCTGGCCATCGCAAAGTGGCGTGGTCGCGGCATGGCTCGCCAGCGAAGGAATGACCGGCCCCGCGACAGTGCTTGAAGGGCGGCAGGGTTTTTTGCGCGGCATCTCACCGAATGTGGATTTGGGGCCGGTCACCGCTGGGCTGGGGCAGGAATACCAAATCCTGAAAACCGTCTTCAAGCCCTATGCCACCTGCCGCGCGTTCCATCCGCTCATCGAGGGTATCGCCGAACTGCGCGCGAAGCATGGCGTCACGTCAGGAAATATCGAGCAACTGGACATCGGCGTGCGTGAAAGCATATTCAGCTATCAAATTGTCTATGAGCCGAAATCAATCATGGCGGCTCAATACAGCATGCCGTTTGCAACGGCTCTGGCATTGTCACGCGATCTCGCCGATCCACGTTCAGTCGATGAAGCCTGCCTTGCGGACGCCACCTTGCTCGCCACCGCAAGCAAGGTCAAGGCGTATCTGGACCCGGAGATGGATGCTTTCCCTCGCTACTCCGCGCGGATCAAGGCGTCACTGCGCAACGGGCAGGTTGTCACGGTCACCGCCTTCGATCACAAAGGCACGCCGGCAAAACCGTTTACCTTTGACGAAATAGCCGCCCGCTTTTGCAAAATGACTGCCGGCATTTTGTCTGGTCAAGGCGCCGAAAAGGTTATTGCCGCAGTGGATCATCTGGATCAATCGAACACCAGCACGCTGGACGCATTGACCACGGCAATAAGTCCGGGACAGACCCTGTAATCGCCAGACAGGCTTCAGACCGCGCGAGGTTTGCAGTAGCCTTCCGCGCGCTTACTCAGTTTGACTCCGGTCAGAGAGTAAAACGCCTCAAATTGACTTTCAGATGGGGCAGATCACAGGGTTGATGGGATTGAGGAACTACAGTTTGGGCACTGTTATACAATGGTCATACATTGAGCCTGACTCAAAGCCCCGATCGGGGCAGGCAGTCCGTGTTAGCGGAGCTAGCCGGGCTGTTTCTTCCATTCATTGGACGACTGGAGACCTTCGTGAGTATTACCGGAAAAAACGTGTTGCTGATGGCATCGGCCGCATTACTTGCTCACGCCACCCTCTCCATGGCACAAACCTATCCTGGACAGAGCGTGCGCTGGATACTGGGGTTTCCCCCGGGTGGTTCAAGCGATATTCTGACGCGGGCGGTAGGAACGAAACTCAGCGAGCTGTGGGGGCAGTCGGTCATCATCGACAATCGGCCTGGGGCCAGCGGCGTGATTGCGAATACCGCAGTGGCGAAAGCGCCTCCCGATGGATATACCATGCTGTTGATGTCGAGTACGTTTGCCAACCTGGTAGCGACGGGAAAGAAAACACCGTACGATCCCTTCGTGGATCTGGAGCCTGTTGCACAACTGGCCGCAGTGCCGAATGTACTGTCGGTGCACCCAAGCCTGCCGGTTAAAACCGTCAAGGAGCTTATCGCGGTGGCAAAATCCAAACCCGGTCAGATCAACTACGGCACAGGCGGTGCCTTGACGGGGCCGCATCTCGCCACGGAGTTGCTCAAGCTCATGACAAAGACCGACATGGTGCATGTTTCCTACAAGGGGACGCCGCCAGCCGTCATTGATCTGGTCGCCGGGCGCTTGCAACTGATGATGGCGGTGGCACCGGTCGTCATGCCGCATGTGAAAAGCAATCGCCTGCGCGCGGTCGCGGTATCCAGCACCAAACGCATTGCCGAGCTGCCGGAAGTGCCCGTGGTTGCGGATACCGTTCCCGGATACGAAACGTTAAATTGGTACGGCGTGATGATGCCGAGAAACACCCCCAGAGCCATTATCGGCAAGGTGAATGCCGATATCGGCCGGGTGATGGTCATGCCTGACATAGTTCAACGGCTGGCCGATGTCGGTTTTCACGTGACGTTCAGTTCGCCAGAGAGTTTGACTCAGTTTTTGCGCAAGGAAGTGGACATCTGGAAGCGGGTCATTACCGAGGCGAAGATTCCGGTGGATTGACCCCTGCTTCCCGTGCGCCGGCCTGTCTATGCCGGCGCCTTGGCGTCAAGCATAGCCTTGAAATCCGGATCAAGTTTTGAGAGATTGTCCGGATCATCCAAACCTACCGCAATGTTCAATCGATTGCTGAAGTTGCGGTACGCCACCGAAGCGATGATGTCGAGAATATTTTCATCGGTAAACCCGACCTGGCGTAGCTGCTCGATGTCGGTGCGGCACAACAGTTGCGGTGCGTCATTGATCTTTTCGGCAAACGCCACCATGACTTTGTCCTGCTCGGAGAGCTTGGACGACGTGTAATCCTTGCCGATCTGCACCACGTCCTGTTTTTCCAGGCCGGAGATTTGACGGAGCAACGCTCCGTGATTCATCACTCAACCAGTACAGCCGCCTGCTGTCGCACCAAAGAAATTCAGCAGTTCTTCACGGTGCCTGCCCAGCGTTGTTGCGCCATCTGTAGTGGCATTGCGCAGCGTCTCTCTACCCTTGAGCACCTCGGGACGATTCGCCAACACCCGGGTCAAGTTGGGTACTGCGCCTCTGCGGCCGCGATAATGTTCGAACACCTCCTTGGTATAGCCCTTTGCCTCGTCGTCGCTTACGGTTTTAAGCCACATCATTTTGGAAAGCCTCCGTTGGGGATGAAAAATGGATTTACGTAAGTATTTGTTTTAATTGATATTTTAAAACAACACAAACCTTATCGTGGCGTCGTACGAATGTATTGGGTCGGATCATTCTCGGTGCCGCCCGGCTTGCCGCGCTTCCAGCCCAGCGCCCGCGAATAGCTGCCGAATAACCCTGCTACTTCGACCTGGGCCTCGCTGATGCCGGTGGGGCCTTCCGCGAAGGGCGCGACGTACAGCGCATCCGTCGGGCAATAGATTTCACACAGGAAACACGTCTGACAGTCCTCCTGCCGCGCGATGACGGGTGCCTGCTTGCGCACCGGGTCGAAAACATTGGCCGGACACACCCTGACGCAAATGTCGCACTCGATACAACGGGAGGCAGAAACGATTTCAATCATCGGTATAGTGTAGCAAATGGTTCAAGCCGGCGCTGCGTCTGCGATGGCGCATCGTCGAATCTCGATGTGATCGAGCCCCGTGGCCTCGAAAGCGCAGAAGTATTGCGGATCTGTCGCTGGCCTGTCGATGCGGCGCTGCATGCCGCGGCTTTCAGCACGGGCCAGGCCACTGGCAAAGGCCCAACGGCTGGTGGCGACCATCGCCGCAGCTTCACGCGCTCTGACTGCGTCGACCCCAGTGTCTGCATCCTTGGCGGCCAGATGGTCGCGCACATCGCACCACGTGCGGTCGAGTGTCTCCAGGGACTTGCGCAAGGTGGATTCGTTGCGATAAAAATTGTGGTCAATCGGCAAAAATTCATCGCGCACGGTCTGAACGATCGCGGCGGCAGTGGTGTCTGGGTGTGCCACCTTGGCCGGGCGCAGTCCCGCACGTCCCATCGCAGTGACGTTGCGCGTGGCAATGTTTCCACCTTCGCGCGCCGCGTAGCAAGCTGCCGCGGCGCCGGCCCAATTGCCTGACGCGATGGCCCAGGAAGAATTCGGCCCGCCGCCGCCGGTGATTGCGCCGGTCACGTGCTCGCGGCTCGCAGCATCGCCGGCTGCATACAGCCCGGGTACGCCTGTCGAACAATCGTCCGCCACCAGCTTGATGCCACCTACACCGCGAACAGTGCCTTCACAGCGCAACCCAACCTCAAACTTCTGCTTAAACGGATCGATACCCGCGCGGTCGTGTGGAAGAAAACAATTGGGCTGGCCTTGTCGCAGCCACCCGTTCAACTCAGGTATGCCCTTGTCGAAACATCCCCACACCGGCCCTTCCAGCAACGCCTTGGCCACGGGCGCAAAGCGCTCCTGGTTGGCCGTCTCAATCCGCGTGCCATCTGCACGGTAATAACTGGCCCAGCCAAAAGGCACGCCCTTGCTTAGCGATGTGTTCTTGGGCGCACACGCATACTGCGCGGAAAACTCCATCCCCGAGAGCGTCGCGCCCACTTCCATCGCCATCAGATAGCCGTCGCCGGTCAGC
>SXGR01488378.1_pt1 | contig 16231 bp, 8 predicted proteins | sample 3174711 | NCBI WGS metagenome assembly SXGR01 (sample SAMN11356860, study PRJNA531348) | freshwater metagenome | isolation source: freshwater sample F1-60 | place: China: Fuxian Lake, Yuxi | collected 2017-12-25
CAGGGAGTCAACCTACTGGCGAATGCTCGGGGTACTTGCCGCCGTGGCGCTTGCTTGGCTCATCCGGATAATTTGGGGGCGCATGGATCCGGTGCGGGGCCGGCTTGTTTTTGGGGTTGGCGCGGACGTATTGCAGGAGTACGGCTTGTTCACGGGCAAGCGCACCAGCACCATTAACTTGCAAGGCAGCCCGGAGTTATTGCTGCGCAAAGTTAAGGTGCGCTACCACGGAAGTGCAGCGCTTGATACAGATGAGGCGGGCGTTACAGTGTATGGGGAGCGCCGCGTGCGCTTGGAGGTGGTTAATCTGAAGGGACAGCGCGTGACTATGGAGCTTAGCCCGGGGGATGAGGTGCGCTATCTAGACGAGTTTCCGAACAAGCTGCCGAGATGGTGGGCAGCAGGTGCGAAGACGGCGGGTGGGGATGCGGAGCACAGCGAGGATGACGGCTTTACGCAGGCTTTCATGCGGTTTGAACAGGATGCGGCGTAGTTTATGGAGGCGGGCAAATGACTAGACCGGCAGTTATTATTGGCTTGGGCGGCACCGGGCAGCAGGTGGTTCTTTCGCTGAAAAAAGATCTTTTGGAAATTGGCAAGGGAAAAATGCCGGAGGAGGTGCGGTTGCTTGCCTTTGATAGTGCCGGCCGCATTGCGCCGCAGGAGGGTGTCGAGCTGGAGCACGAGATCGAGTACTTCCAGGTTGGTGACGCGCTGTATGATCTGGTCCGTGGCATCCGCGATGACAAAGTAAACGAAAGAAACTCGGCGCCGGCTGCCTTGTCGCACCTGCACTGGTTTCCGGCTGAGGAGGCGCTGCGTTTAGGGATGGCTGCATTAAACACGAAGATTGGCTGTGGCGCTTACCGGCCGCTGGGGCGGCTTTCGCTGTTTAACAAAGTGGGCCCGGTTGTGGACAAAATTAGAGGCGCGATCAATGCAGCCGGTCAGTATGCGCACGGTAGCAGAGCTAATGCACAAAACAGCAATCTACTTGAGATTCTGGTGGTGAGCTCGTTGGCTGGTGGCACCGGCGCGGGTATGTTCGTGGATATTGGCTGGCTGGTGCGCCATATAGCCGAGCGTGCGATGCAAGAACGGTATGTGTTGCGCGGCTTCTTCCTGCTGCCAAGTGGCTTTGATGCGGGAGATGCCGGAGCCACTCAGTCGCGGGAAGGCCGCGGGTTCGCGGCCTGGCGGGAGTTGGATCGCGCACTTTTGGGGAGCGGCAGAAACAAGATTGTTTACAAGCCGGCGGACGCGGGGTTGAATGTCAGTATAGATTCCGTTTGCTATGACGTGTCGTATTTATTGGATCCCAGGCGCGAAACGTATCCATTGCAGGCCCGGCCGGAAGAAGGCATATTCCCTGCTATAGCGCATGGGATGTCGCTGATGTTGGATAAGGGCTCAGGAAATAATTTCACAGAGTTCTGGTCTAATGTCTTTATGAATATTAAAGCGGAAAATCCCGGTGTGTACCATTCTGCGTTCGGGTGCTATACGCTTAAAGTCCCTGTGTATGCGACGGAAGCGCTGTTTGCGCAATCGCTGGCAATCGATACATTGGATGCACTGTTAAAGCCACGGTTGAACGAAGGCATTTTTGCGGGTCTTGCAGAAAATCAAAATCTTGAGAAACCTGCTGGTTGGACCGGTGCCGCGGCTGTTAAGGCATTTCTTACGCAAGTGAACCTCTTCACCGGTGAAGCCAACATTTTAAACACCCCTTGGCTAAGAATTATTGGAGCGTTGGAGGATTTTACGGAAGTGCAAAGGGTTGCACACATCAATGCTTTGGCCAACAGTGCGCTTTCCGGACAGATGCTTCGTTATTTTAGTGCATTCAGCCAGGTACCGAATGCGGCGGTAGCGGCGGGTGCGGCGGCCGCGCCGGTTATGCAGCAGCTTACGAACGAGCTGCAGTGGTCGGTGTGGAAGGAGGCTGTGCCCAGCCGCGAATTCGGCGATACACCGCAGCAGGCCTTTGTGCGGCTTACCAGTGCTACAAACCCCAAAGGAGTGCCTATGGTATTTGCGCGGCGCTTTGGCGATGAAACCCAGTATGGGACTGGCGGGGGTGGCCATGGCGAGTTTGGCGCACAGATGCAGCGCGTGAAGCTGGCACAGCTGGGAGCGTTTCGGAGCTTGTTGCGCGAGCAGATGTTGGTTGATCTCAACGGCACGGCCGGTGCAGCCGTAACTGCAAAGACGGGCAAGCTTGGCTACGTGCGGGCATTTTGCGAGGTGCTAAGCGCAAAACTTGATGGCTTTGGCACGTTTCTAAAAGACGTGATGGAAATGAAGAGCGCGGAGCTTCACAGGGCAGCCAATACTAAAAATGCAGTTCAAAAGGCGCAGAAGGAATATGAAGGGCTGCGCGGCAAGACCTGCGTGTTTACATGGTGGGACAGCCAGGTGCATCCCGAAGCCCATCGGGCCCAGCGCCGGTACTTGAAGGCGGCGCAGGTGGACATGGACCGGCGGCGGGGCGACATCGTTTTAATTGTGATGGCGGAGACGGTTGCTGAGATGAAGGCCGTGGTGGATGCCACGTTGAAAGACCTGAATAACTGGGTCGCACATCTGGCATACGGTGAGCGTGGTTTTCAGATTCAGGGATTGCGGAAGCGGCTGGGCGAGACGAAGGAGAATATTGTTGCAAACCAATACAAGTACGACCTGCTTGGCAATCCACTTTTCGCCACCACCAACGTATTCGGCGGCGTGAGCCAGGCCATAGCGAAAAAGGAATTTGTGCCGGCACCTGCCATGGTGGCGGAGCTGCTGGGGGCTTTCCGCTGGACTGCGGCAGTGGAGGCCGGCATAGTGCGCTTGGGTTGCGCGGTAGAGATTCCGGGCGCGACCGCTGCTGCGGCGCCGATTCCAGAACCACTTTTACGGGAGGGCGAGAACTGTGCTGCAAATAACGAGGAGCAAATAGTAAAACTTTGCCTCCGGCAGTACACACAGCTGGTGGATCAGGTGTCGAAGCCGCTGGCAGTAGAGGTAGGAAGGTATTTTGGTTCACAAGACCTGGCAAGGGCTATGCATAATCATGCCGGTGTTTACCACCGGAGGCGGGTGGGCGGTATTGCGAGGCTGCCTCTAAGCAGGGCGGTGTTCCTGCGGGTCAATTTGGTGGAATCGCCAGGCCGCAAGCAGTATTTCGATGAGTTCTTTTCTCACTACCGGAATCTGCATGAAGAGATACTTGATTATCATATGTATGAGTCAGAGGACGAATTTAAACTGACCATGATGCATGTTTTTGATCTAATGCCAAGTGATGCCTTTGAAATGTGGCACACCTGCAGAGGTAGTTACGCGGAGCTGTTTACGAGGTTACCTGTAGATGCCGTGCACATATTCCCGGCTGAGCAGAACGCGGCGTATTACGAGCGGCGCTTACCGAATGACCTGCAAACTAATGTCCGTGAGTTTCAGCCGGAGGTTACTGCGCTGCTCGAAAGCCGCGAGAGGTTGAGCTTGTTCTTCAGGGCTTTTGCAGCCGGGTACATTGCCTACCGCAATGAGACCATAGACGGAGTGTTTAACCAATTCTGGGGATACCAGTTAATCGAGGGCCCGTTGGTGCATCTCACCAACTTGCAGCCAGGCAGAGACGACACAAATGTTTTTGGATTGGTCAAAGCGTTTTTGCACGGGCGGGATGTGCGCCACGATGTACAGGAGGTTTTGGCGATTGATTGGCCGGCACTTGCGCGGGCGCTGCAGCTGTTTGATCAAGTGTACCAAGACTCGCAGATGCAGGCGCGCATCCGCTATGAAGAGCAAATGCGTGGTAAATCTACGGGATTGGTTGCGCGGATTAGGTCCGGTGGCGCTATGGGTGCGCCGAATGATGCAAATCCGATCCATCAAAAATACCCGGATCTTGCCGATGTCGCAGAGTTAATTTTGCGGGATGCGTGTGGCGCGTTGCGTGTTAGGCCAGCGCATGGTTGAGTGCGGCTGAAGGTTGGTGCCGGCTAACCAGCAGCAGTCGGGTCTACTCTGGGAACCTTGCATTTGACCGTGGCAGGGGTCGCGTGGCACGCCGCAATGTACTGCTGTATCACGGGGAGCCATGCGTTGCAGTTCGTGAGCGGGTGCCAAAAACCAGCGTCTTTTAACTTCTCGATGATGAACTAGTTTGATGCCATTCCCGCCGGCGGTTGTGATTTGTTTGGGCAACACTGGCGTCAGTGTAGTTCAGCAGCTGGGCGGCCGGCTGGGCGCGCCGGCGCACTCGGAGGTGCGCATCCTCGTAATTGCCAGTGCTGTGCCGCGCGCTGCGTTGCCCGGTTCGGCGGACCGCTTCATTCAGTTGAACCTAGGCGCGGGCGGCGCGCGCGATACATTTCGCAATCCGATGTTTAGCCACTTTTGGGACTTCAAGCATTGGCTGCAGGCATTGCCGGTGACCGGTGCGCCACTTCCGGTATTTGTGGTGGCGAGTGCGGCCGAAGCCGAAGCTGGGCTGATTTCTGATGTCCTGGTGCAAATGCGAAATTTTCCAGACCGGTTCAATCCGCTGATTTGCGTGTTTACTCTGGCAGCTGGTGAGTTTACAGTGCCATTGCAGCCGTATGGGGCACTGCGTGAAGCCGGGCGGTTTTTATTCAGCGGTCCGCATATAGTTGAAGATGGGCCGCCCTTCCGCGAAAAAATTCTGAACAATTCCTTGCTGGATCAGATTATTCTTTGCGGCCGGCAGGGCGCCGGGGCGGGTTTGAACGGGTCTAGCCGGGTGCTTACCGAAGCGCTTTACGCTTTGCTGAACGGCTGCAGCCGGCAGCTGCTGCTTGAAGAACTTAATCGGCAGGTGTTTTACGGCGCGGCTGGCGGCCGGCATGTGGTGGTGGCGCACACCCTGGGTGCTGCAATGGTTGCAATTCCGGCTGCAGCTGGGGGCGGGCTGCTGGCGGCAGCTCGGCAGCTTGCCGGTGTCGCGGAACTATGTTTGGCAAACCAGCATGTGCACCATAACCGTTTCCGCTTGCTAATCGGCGACAGCCTTGCGGCATTGGATGCGGCCGTGAATATAGTTTTTGCGTTTGGGGCTTCTACGGTGAACCGGCTGGAGTGTGGCGAAGCGGGGCAATTGAGCGGGGTGGAATTGCGAACGAATATTGCTTTGGGTGAATTTGAAGAAGTAGTCGAAGCCAACCTGGGCTTCATTCCCGGGATGGGCGAAAGCTGTAAACAGGAAGCAAATGCGCAGAGGTATGAACATCATTTGCGTGTGGCCGTGGGGGCGCACAATGGCCCGCTGCGGCGGGAGCTGCCAGCGGAACTTACGGTGGCGCTGCATAGTCAGCAGATGGCAACTTTATTCTTCCAAAGCTTGATTTGCAGGCTTGTACAGTCTGGTGATCGCAATGCTGGCTGGTTTGTGGTTGCTGTCGGCGGCTTTGGGGAGTTATCTTTGGCAGGGGAGGGTACGGGCGACAATAACAGCTTGTACCATGCCTTTCAGGTTTTTACGGTGCGGCTGCCGTATGCCGGTAATGAAATCGGCAACGCGCTGCATGCAAATAGACGGGTTGGCTACTTGGACGCATTGCATGTGGCGTCAAAAGCCAAGCGGTCGGATCCAGCTTTTGGAGCGTTACAAACTGCGTGGCGGGGCCAGATAGAAGAATGGCGCAACGGCGCGGCCGCCGATCGGTTGCTCGGTGACTTTTTGGATATGCTGGAAGTTGAATTGAGGAATCCAGTTTGGAGCGGCTGGTGAGCGCCGTGCGCGCGGGTGCGGAGCTGCTGCCGATTGGCGCTATGTTAGACCTGGGTGGTCGGGAGCTAAAAATACTTGCGCTGCTGAGCGATGCCGGGGCCACTGGCGACGTGTATGCGGGCGCGCTGGGTCCGGACGGCGAGAAGGTGGCCGTGAAGGTGGCAAAGGTCGGCGTTGCTGCCGGGTGGCTCAAGCGCTTCGAGGATGAGCGGGTGACGCTGGCCACGCTTGGACCGGCGGCTGACCAGCTGGGCGACGAATATGGCATTGAATGGAAAGTGGTGCCGCGCTACCTTGGAAAAGGAAGCTATCAGGGTCGCGAGCTATTTGCGATGGAGTTTGTGGCCGGCGAATCAGTGCCGGATCTGCTTGCTGCGCGGGGCCGGCTGGACGAATTGCAAGCTCTTACGATTGCCTTGCAGCTTTTTTTTGTTTTGGAGGTGCTGCATACCCGGCAAATGCAGACTTACATTGACCTCAAGTTTGAGAATTTGAGATGGGTGGATGGGATAGACGGCGCTGCCGGGCAGTTAAAAATGCTTGACTTTGGCACGCTTGAAAAAATTGATCCGGGCGATTTGCGTGCGCGCGGTGTCCGGCGTGATTTGTTATTAGGCAGCTGCTACCTGGGTGCAATGATAACGGGCGAGATGCCACGGTATTCGGCGGCCGGCCTGCTGAGCCCGGCGGATGAGCTGATCCGCAAAGGGGCGATGAGCTCCGGGGTGCGCCATCTCCTGGCGAATTTACTTCACCGGAACCCGCTATTTCGGGTGAAGACCGCCTCCGATATTTACCAAGAGTTATGGGTACTCTTTAACTATTGGAGTTTGCCAGAGGCCGCCGTGCTGGCCGAAGCCCGCAAGGAGCTGGATGCTGCTGAGGATGGCGTGGGCGACGCTGCTGATAACGTGCAAAAGCACGCGCGCCTGGCACAGTCTGCGCTGGATATTGTTGTGCTGCGCACGCCCGGCCAGGCAGCGAATCTATCCCCAGAAATTACGCGGGTAAAGCAGCTGCTGGCGGCGAGCGATTATTACGCCAAGGGCAGGGCCTTGTTTGATGGGCGGGCCTACATGAAGGCGCAGGGCCAGTTTGACTTGGGCCGGGATTGGGGCAGCGATACCGCGTTTTTTCGGCGCTGGTCCTACCTGGCACTGGCGGGCCAGACAATAGATACAGAGCTGTTTGCGCTCCATTGTCCGGATGCAATCAAGCTGGCTGAGTTATTGAATGCGGGACAATTGGCCGCGGCCCGCTTGAGGCTGGAGATCCTTGAGCCGATTGCGGGTCTGGCTGGCATTTCCGCTCTTGTGGCAGACCTGGAGCTTTTTGAGCAATTGGAGCGGGCGGAGGGTTTGGCCGGCGGCGATTTTGAAGCCGCTGGCCGGGCGTATAAAGACGCGCTAAGCGCGTTGGACAGGCTGCCCGACCGGGCCGTGGCCCAGAGTGAAGTAGGCGATCTGCAGTTGCGGGTGGAAGAGATGGCGGAACTGCACGCGAGAGAGGGCCGGACGCTGCAGTTACTGGCGGATGCGCACAGTGCGTTGCTGCGGATTGATCCCAAGGCCGCTGTTGACAATGCCAGCCAGGCGTTTTTAGGGCAGTCTGCCAATCCGCAGCGGACGGCGGACTTGCTGCGGCTGATAAATGTTGCGCTTGCTCAGCGGGATTACAACACAGCGTGCGAACTGGCGGTGATCGGGTTGTTCAAGGCGCCTGATAACGGCGAAGTGTTGCGCCACTTAAAATTTGCCAGGCTGCTGGCTAGGGCGAAGGCGCAGGTTGAAAGCGGTGCTGAGAACGGTTGCGGACGCATTATTAGGGCTGCTTACGATTTATTCCCCGCGCACGCAGTTGCCTTGCCGGCCGCCCGGGAACTGCGCGATGTGGCGTTTGAGGCAGCCACACACGCCGCCAATTATCAGCTGCTGCGGGAGCTGGCAGAGCTTTCTGAGGCGATCGGCGATGTGGATTGGGGAGCAGACCGGCGTAAGTCAGCTGCAGAGCATGAAGCTGAGTTTCAGGTGCGGGCGGCAACGGCTATTGACCGGTTGCTGGCTGAAGCACACACTTGGCTTTTACTTGTGGAAGTGGATATGGGCGGTGCGCGGCGAATTGCGAAGGAGTGGTCGATTGCCGAGCTCAAGCAGGCACTGCACAACCCGGATGGCCCGTTACGGGCAGCGCGCAAGGCGCATGATTCAGCCCGGATGATTGCGCCAGCCTTGGATTATCGCCGTCAGGAAATGGATGATGTGCTGCGGAGAATTGAGAAAGCAGCCGCCGCTAGAAAAGCGCATCTAGTCGTTGAACCGGAGGGCGCGGAGACTGATGGGCTAGCGCGTTTGGCGATGCAGCTCGAGCTCGTGCGCAAGGCCACTGGTGCAGTTCGCACTGCGCCCGCCGCGCAAGAAAGCCGCGCCGAACTTGCAAAATCTGCGGCGGAGTTTTTTGGCGCGTGCGAGCGGAGCGCGGCTGGTTCCAGTACGAGCGTGGGGCGGATTGCCGCAATGCGGCTGGAAGCCGAACGATTGCTTGATGGCGGGGGGCTGAGAGCCTGGGGGGCGGTGCAGGCTGCTGCGGGTGTGCACGTTGTACGGCTGCAGCAGGAACGTGCGGCTGCAAGAGCGGCATTTGAGGACGGCAATCTGCAGCTGGCTGTATCAGAAGTGGAGCGCCTGGATGCAGAATTTGATACATCTGAAGAGTGGCTGGACTTGAAAACTAGGGTGGTTAAGGCCGAGCAGTGGGTGCAGTGGGTGCAGGCAAACGCTCACCAGCTTCACGGGGGCCGCTCTGATGCTGGCTGGTTAAAGATGCTGCGAGGCCAGCTGGGCGAGACGTTGCCGGCACCGTATTACGGCGGGGTGCTAAAGAAACTGCAGGTTGCGTCTGAAGCGGCCCGCACGGCGCTGGGCGCTGCGCTGCTGGTTGGGGATCAAGATGGCCAGTTTGAGCACCTGCGCATGTGGGTGGATGTGGAAGTAACCATGCGGCGGGTTTCCGGGTAATGCGCAGGCCGGCGTTGCTTGTGTTTGCTGTGCGGCGGCCTGGCGGCACGCCGGGCTGAGGGGGCGGACTGTTTGAAAGCGACAGAAGCGGGGAGTCGCGCCCGGGAATTCTTGAGTGCGGCGCGCAGAGCGCTGCGGCAGGGCGATGCTTTGCCGCAGCTTTCGAAATTGATTGCTGAAATACGCGTTGACAGCGATTACGAGCAGTTCATGGCAGAACTCACCCGGGCAGAGTGGCGGGACATCGGGCTGCGCCAAGCGGCGGAAGCGCGGCAGAGTATGCGCCGCTTGTTTATTGCTTTTGTTTTTCTGGCGCTTGTAGTGCCTTCTGGAGGTGTTGCATTTTTCGGGTGGCAACCCACTATCGATGCAGTGGCGCAAGTGGTGTACGGTACTTACACACCAACGGACCCGCCAATTGAAATAACTGCAACCCCCGTGCCCACACAACCGGCGCCGACCTTTAGTATTGTGCCCACTGCAACGCCGGTGCCCACCGCCAGGGCAACCGCGATACCGGTGTCCATTCGGCTAGTTCCAACCGGGCTGGCGCTTGTTCCTGCGGCCGATGCGGAGCGTAGTGGCAGGCAGTGGCTTCTGCTAAACGATATGCAAAGCGGGGATGTCTGGAAGGCTGCGGAAGGTGCCGGTGCGGGCGGCGCTTTGGAGGCATATTTATACACCGAGTTGGGCAATGCGATCGTCACCTGGAATATGGACGTGCCGTTGAATGCGGGCGCCTACGAGTTATTGGTGCTGGACACGCTGCTGCACTCTGCTGGTGCTCAGGAGTATGAGATTGTGTTGGATGGCGTCCCGGCTGCCCCTGGCGCGGGCAGTAACCGGGTTATTTTCGGCGGCGCTGCCGCCTATCCCCAGACGGCAGCAAACTGGCTGTCACTTGGAATTTATTCTGTGAAGCAGGGCCAGTTACTTACGGTGCGCGCCACGCTTGGCGCCCGCAGCGCGGCGGACCCTTTTGCAGCGGGTCCAATTCTGATGGTGCAGTGGAACGCCGGCGAGTTGGAGCGCATTGCAGCGCTAAATGCGCAGGGCGTGGTGGCAAGTGTGCTGGATGATTCGCGCGCTGCCTTTTACCCGATCGGGAGCGGTGCGCAGCCGTTTGGGGTGGACTTGCAGGGCGCGCGGCTAACCGACCCACTGGCATGGCACGGCGGTTTCCGTAGTTTAGACTTGAGCGGGGATAGATGGCTGCCGGGTCTGATCGGGCGCACAATTCGGGCAGAATGGGTGCCGGCCGGCCGGTTGGTGCGTGGTAAATATGCGTTATATGCGCGCATCCCGCAATTGCAGGCAAATGCTGCGGTGCGCTATGCTTTAATTGCCGATGGACAGTTAGTGGATAACGGGGCGGACAATTTGATTAAGCAAGGCGAGCTAAATGGCCAGTGGGCGCGGGTCGGCGCATGGTCTGTGCCGAGAGAGGCTGCGGTGGGGGTGCGGATGACCATTGTGCTGGCAGAAAACACGCTGCAGTGTGAGATTGGAGTGGATGCGGTTGTGCTGCTGCGCCTTCCGGATTAGAGCTGTGTGGCCTGCGGCGTGCTGCCATGGCGCTGATTGCGTTGATGGTTTACTGCTGCTGAAATATGGCGAAAGTGTGAGCTGCGCAGGGCGCCGGCTTGGTATGCGGGCAGTGGTGAGCGCCGGGTGCAGTGGGTTTGCAGTCTAGGGTTGCAGAGGAGATAGAGCTGAAAGATGCCGCCTAAAGAATTCGGTACCTATCTGGGTGTAATCCATTACCTGTCCGAGCTCTATGAAGGCACTCAGGTGGGCAATCCAAGGCAGGCCAGCATCTATAGGAACGCTGCGAAAAAACTTTCGCAGTGGGTAAAGGACGGTGAGCCCGGCGTTTGCCCCGTGATACTTTCGCAGCATGGCGTCAAATACATCGGGCCAACGCGTGGAAATGCGGCTGCGGAGCCGTTTGCAAGACCAGCCGCAGAGGATTCGGTTACTGACCAAATCGGCAGCTGGAGTGCGGAAGGCGATCGGCTGCGGCAGGCTGGCGATTTCGCAGGTGCTGAGGAGTTCTATCGGCGTGTGCTTGCGAGAATGCCCGAGGACGTGCACGCCATCGAGGCACTGAGGGATTGCAAAGAAAGGCATAAAACAGTCAACGCCAGACAATTGAAGAGATTATTGAAGTCTACTGATTTCAAGGAATTAGAGGAGGGAATTCGGCTAGCCAAACTTGCTGATGATGGCGATGAATTAACAGAGTTGCTGAGGGAGTTGCTTAGCTCTGCAACGCAGAAATCGGAAGACAAGAGAAGGGCTGATGGTCAGATTACCACGAGAATGCATGTTAATAATCTTGAAGAGAGCAAAAAGGTTGTTGACCACCTTACCAATCTTGTTGTGGAAGAACCCCAATTTTATGATTCCCAAATAGTTAAGTGGATTCCCACCGCGCAGGCCTTGAAAGACGCAATTGTTTTGTGGGAGCAACGGTCAGCGGAGGCTTACCAAAAACTGTCTGACAAGTTTCAAAAGGATAAGTTGAAGACTCCCCGATTGGCAGCTGACGAGCTTGCAACAGAGCTAGAAAAGCCATTTAAGGATCAGCATAAGCAAAGCCTGAGAAATCTCTACGAGGAGTGCCGGGATAATGCTGGGAAGAAGGATGCTGCTGATGTAAAGGCCGCTGCAGCAGAATCTGCAGTCTCTGAACCGGTGAATGCGCTGCGCCTTTGGTGCGAGGCGATGGCGTTGTGGCCGCATGTGGAGAGCCGGGTCGCGCGCGTCGATGAGGCAAAAAGGCTCGCGGCGAGCTGGTGTGTAGTGCAGATTCGGGAGTGGTTGCGTCAAGCAGAACAATCGGATAATGCGGCTAATGATAGGGACAAGTACTTGGATCGTGTTGAGCAGCTTATTTCCGATTGGCCGCGCGATCCTCGTTATCGCGATGTCGCTGACACTCCGGCGCAGTTTGTTGACTTGGGCACGAAGGCTCGTCTTGTCCGGGACCAGATAAAGGAGCAGCGCAATCTGGATAATGAGTTCGGTAGGTTTGTGGCCGGAATCCGAAGGCTGGTCAGAGCGGGCAGTTTTTCTGATGCCCTTGACGAGATGAAGGTGAAGGAGGGTGATGCGGGGTATGCTGAGCGGCCTGAGTTCCGGGAACTTTTCATCGAAGTGGGCGCTGGACTCAGTTTGGGCGAACAGTTCGAGCGGTACTCTGAGGTACTGGACGATTCGCCGGAATTTGTCGAGGAATGGGTTCTAAAGCATCGGACCGGGGCGGGCCATTTGTTGGCTGCCATGGATGAATTGCTTGGCAAGGCCCGGCTGTATAAAGAGCGCACGATAGTGCGGGGGCAGGTGGAATCTCTTGATTTTGAAGGGGCTGCTCAAACAATTAGGGCGCTAAGGGACAGGCTAGAGACGCCAGCGCAAAAGCGGGCCATGCGTGAGCTGCTGAATACAGAGATTCAACGCATCAAGGTGGCGAATGAGCAGCACGCTATGAAAACACTGTTTAACGATGCAGAACTCCTGCGCAGCCAGCCGAATGCGAGTTGGAAAATGCTCGAGAAGTCGATGCGGCTGTTTCAGCATGTTGGCGGGCGGGTCGTGGATTTGGAAACCGGGACACCAGCTTTTGCGGAGTCATGGTTTCTGCGCCGTGCAAGGGATAACGCAGATGAGGTTCGGGGTGCCTTGCGTGCGAAACTCGATGAGAACTTCAGCGCTGTGACGGAATTTGAATTGATGATTGAGATTTCAGAGCGATTGTTGCAATATTATCCGTTGGAGTTCGACCGCGATTCGGTGCGCGCTGCGCTGGTGGCGCGTGCGCAGCAGCATGTTGCGCAATTAGCAGAGGCGGGCGCAGATGGTGAAATTGGTGTGTGGGAGAGACTGGATGGGCCATGGCCGGGCGCGGATGTGGGAGGCTGGTTGGAGTGCGCGAAGGCGCGTCAGGAGGAAGTGGAGGAGGCCCTGAAGTTGGTCGAGAGGGCTATGGCAGGCAATGATCCGCAAAAAGCGCTTCAGATATGTGCAGGCGCTCTTCAATTGGTGACGAGCCAAAGACTTACGGACCGGCGCGAGAGTATTTTTCATGAAATTGAGCCGGTGTTGCTGGCGCGAATTCGGCGCTGCGGGGCGACCAGTCCGGATTCTGTCATCGGCTTGGCGCTGCTGGCGGTTGAGCACCTTGAAAATTTTGAGGAGGCAGCGGAGAGGGATCCAGCGCAGCGGAATTCCGTTGTAGAGTTTCAGCGCCTCAAGGTACGCCTGGAAGCGCATAGGCTTGTAAACCTGCTTGCTGAGGTAAGGACGGTCTATGGCAAGCTGCAGGTTGTTGACGGTCTTCCAATGGAAGATGGTGCTCCGCAGCAGAGCCGCGACTGGAGCCGCGCGATCATATCTAACGAATGGCTTGAACACGATGGTGTTGTAGCGTACGCCGTCGTTGTTGGCCTTGGTGACTTGAGGGACATCCAGTCGCTGATGACCAATGTGCGTGGATATAAGGCGGTGCTAAATTCTATTCGGATGTTGCGGGACAAATTGAGGACTGCATTCTTGGCTGAGTGTTTTGGCGATGCACTCACAGCGCTGCAGGCGCTCAATCAGTTGCGCGTTGATAGAGTGGGGAGTGATGTGCTTTCTGCCTATGAGTCCGAGGTTAATGTTTTAGACAGATATGTTGGCCTCCAAAATGTCGGTGAGGCAGCGCGGCGGCTTAGGCAGGAGTTGCAGTTCTGGGAGGAGTGGGAAGCCGATTGCACAAGGTTCCACGCAGAAATAGCTACGGCGTGGCAGCACGCACTAGGGGTGGTTGCCGAAACTGGCTGCAGCTTGACTGGTAAGCAGGCGGCTTTTTCAGCCTTTGTCGATGCTTCGCAAAACCAGGAATTGCGAAAGAGAGAGGCAGGGGCGAATCCGCCTGTGGCTGATTCTGAAATCTATAAGGTGCGGGAGCACAGCGCTACTGGCAGGCGGCTATTGCAGGTGTGCGAACAGTGGCGCACGGAGTCGCAACAGGAGGTTGATAGGTATACGCGCGAGATTGAAGCCTTGGGCGGGTTTCCAACAAGAGGTAGCTTCGGCAATGCAGCAAACGCTCTGGTTCTTAATCGGGCGTCTCCTATGTTTAGGGATACTTTAGAGAGGGCTAGAGTCATTGGTGCCAGCAGTGAAGCTGAACGGTTGCTTCTTGCGCACTTCAAAGTGGTGTATACGTCGATGATGCAAAGCAAAACAGAGGGGGCGGGGTGGAGTTGGGTGTTGAGATTGTTGCGGTTGTTGCGGTTGCAGGGGTAGGCTATATAGTGCGGGTTGCATTGCTGTCGGACATACATGCTAATCAAAGGGCGCTGGATGCCGTGCTTGCGCAGGCTGCAGCGGCGGGTGTGGATGAGTACTGGTTTTTAGGAGACGCGGTAGGCTACGGACCGGATCCAGCCAGCGTGGTGCAGTGGCTGCGGGGCGCACTGCCAGGCTGCGCAGCGCCCGCCCAGTGGGTGTTGGGGAATCATGATGCCATGATGTCTGATTTGGCTGATGATGGTGCAGACGGGTTCAATGTTGGGAGGGATCTGCATGACAATAATCTGCGGGCAACTGGGACCATTCTCGCGGCGGATGACTGGCAGGGAGTAGATCCAAATGCGCTGGGTGTGATTGTGCGGCATAGGCAGGCGCTCGCAGGCGGCGTGGCGGGTGACATCCCGGAACTATTTAATCCGGGCCGCAAGAGTCCAGTGCGGGTATCCGCAGATGGGATGCAGTTTGTACTGGTGCATAGCGGACAGGTAAGTAATCTGATGCGCTATATTTATGCGTGGCAGGAGGCGCAGTTTCTGCCGGACGAGTTCATGCGGTTGGATGCGTTGGGTGGCACGCCGGGTACAGTAAGCGTACAGTGTTTTGGCCATACGCACGTGCCGACGCTGGTGAAAGGCGCAGTTGCTGAAGGTGGCGCGGTCGTGAATATCCACGCGACCAAAGTAGTCCCGGGTGAAGAGTACGCGCTTGATGGCAGCCTGATATTGCTGAATCCGGGCTCTGTGGGCCAGCCCCGCGACCTGTGCACCCGTGCTGCATATGCGCTGCTGGATACAGTGCAGCGCAGCGTAAAATTTTGCCGCGTTCAATATTTTTTGGGCCAAGCCATAATGAGCATGCAGATTGAATACTATCCGGTTCCGGTTGTCCAAAGGTTGAGAAGCGCACGTGCTGATGAAAACACTCCAGCCGAGTGGCTCGCGCATTATCAGGTTGTGGCCGGAGGTGGCTTTGGATGAGGAGCGGGTGCGCGGCGTATGGAGTGAGCCTGGGCTAACGGTGGGTGTCGGTGCGGGTATCCTTTTTGGGGCCGTGCAGGTTTACCTGTGGCGTTCTACGGCTGGGTTCGATTCCTGGCTGTACCCGCTGCAATGGCTCGGTTATTTATTGGCTGCTCGGAGTGCTGCTGAGTTAAAATACCGCACCCAGCAGGATGATATCGATGCGCTGGCGGGGGTGAAGCTGGCTGGCACGGGGGCGGCTTTGGTGGGCAGCCTGGTCGTGTGGGCTATACTTTTGGTTTTTTGGCTGGGTTTTGATTTGATGCCGCTCAATGGCGTCATATTCAGGCCGGTTTACTTTGTTGTCGGGTTTTGTGTTGATGTGTTTGTGGCGATCGCTGTCGGTACATATGGCGGCAGCTTGATCGCGCATAAGCACCGCAATTTTTTCGAGTGAGTAATTAGGCTTATTGGAGGTTGGTAATGTCAAATGGAATGAGAGAACCGGCTTGGGAAGGCACTATGTGTATCATCTGCGATTACTGGTGGCTGTTGCTGCTAGTGATCGTCGGCGGAGTTGGTGCTTATTTTGGGCAAAAGTATTTGTAGGCGAGGCGTGGGTTGGGGCTTAGTATGGCTGAGTAATGCAGGCTGATTGGTGGGAGGACCCTGTTTGCTGGCTTTGTGATTACTGGTGGTTGTTGCTTGCCGGCCTGGCGCTAATTTTAGGGATGTGGTTCTCCCGTGCTATTTGGGTTCCACTGGTTTTGGGCCCTGAACCTACGCGTACGCCAGAGCCAACTGCTACTCCCATACCCCCCACGGTTACACCAGAGCCGGCACTTGGCACAGGTGATGTGCAAATTACTCTGCGCTGGAACTCATTGAACGATCTGGACCTCGTTGTAATCGATCCGGATGGCGAGGAAATTTTTTATGATCACCGGTTGGCAGTAAGTGGCGGCAGGCTCGATATTGACTCAAATGCGCAATGCAAAAAGAACGTGACTAGCAGTCCGGTTGAGAATATTTTCTGGCCGCGCAATGCCGCGCCGCGTGGAAATTACCGTGTGGAGGTCTTCTACTTTCAACAATGTACCGGCGCTCCGCTGACAGAAGCCTTCACGGTGCGTATGCTCGTTGACGGCAATGCAACGGAGATTGCCGGAGTGACCGGCGCAGTGCAACTAAAACGGCAAGTTACTGTTTTCAGCCGG
>SXGR01577300.1_pt1 | contig 16229 bp, 13 predicted proteins | sample 3174711 | NCBI WGS metagenome assembly SXGR01 (sample SAMN11356860, study PRJNA531348) | freshwater metagenome | isolation source: freshwater sample F1-60 | place: China: Fuxian Lake, Yuxi | collected 2017-12-25
ATGAACACACGCCTGCAAGTCGAGCACCCGGTGACTGAAATGATTACCGGCCTTGATCTCGTACAAATGCAAATACGCATCGCGGCAGGTGAAAAACTGGCGTTGCGTCAACGCGATGTAAAACTGTCCGGCCACTCAATCGAGTGCCGCATTAACGCCGAAGATCCCTACAAATTCACACCGTCACCGGGGCAAATCACCTCGTTGCACATGCCGGGTGGCCCCGGTATCCGCGTCGATTCACACGCCTACAGCGGCTACAAGGTGCCGCCGAATTATGATTCCCTCATCGGCAAAATCATCGCCTACGGCGACACCCGTGAACAGGCCATCGCGCGACTGTCGATCGCGTTGTCCGAAACCGTGATCGAAGGCATCAAGACCAATATCCCGCTGCACCAGGATCTGCTGCGCGACGCGGCGTTTTTGCGTGGGGGCACCAGCATTCATTATCTGGAGGAGCGGTTGGCGAAGTTGGTTAAGGCGGAGTAACTGCGCTGACAGCCCAAGGCGGTAGCGCGCATAAGTGGCCAGTGCGCTTGGAACACTTGTTCGCAGTCAGGTGCATGCGTTGCGATCAGCTCAGACGTCGCGGTTTTGCGGTTGGACACAAGCTCGCTGCAACTCTGATGCGCAAACCGGGTTTTGAGGTGCTTTAGCGTAAAGCCCATTCGAGCTCGCGGTATCCTAAAAATTTGACCTATCCGAATATTAACCGGGGCCTGACTATCGACCGCCCGAACCAAGCACGAGCAACGAACATGACCTGCATGCTGATTGCGCACAGTTTTGTGCATCTAAGGGCGGTATTATCCTATCGGTGGGCGCCTGCGCAAACCTGCTGGAGAAGCCATTGGGCTACATGGTATGCCCTAGGCTATGAATTCCGCTAAGGGGGCCTGGTTTACCAGCTCGGCTTGTATCGGTGCCTTATCAGCGCATCCAATCCAGATCAGCGTGGACGCAAAGGGCTGTTGGCGCAGCAACGTATTGGTCGTGTGGCTGTGGAGAATGATCTAATACGACAAGGTTTGACTGAATGCTGATGAATCGGCCTATCCGACCAGTACGTCTGTGGCTAAATTCATAGTGGTCTGCATAAGCGGGCGTCCATACGGCAGTCTTGACGAACGAACCTCGGTTAGCGTTTACTTCATTTCAATACAAGAAAAGAGAGAAGCGGAACCCACAGAGTTACACTTATAAATGCTGATAAACCATCGAATTGCATGGGGTCGCTTTGCCTCCGAAAAATGTCGCGGTCGTTTAATCTGTACAATTTGAGAGGGCATTATGAAACACTTGTTCGCCGCATTTGCCGTAGCGCTTGCCGCCATGCCGTCATTGGCACAGCACGTGAAAATCACACCTGTCGGCTCGCATCCCGGGGAGCTATGCGCAAATGACCGCGCGATGATTTTTGAAGATCCCACCGGCGTGAGGCTGCTTTATGACCCCGCGCACAATTTAACCAGTGGCGACGATTCGCGGCTGGGCGCGATTCATCTGGTGCTGCTGTCGCTCATGCATGGCGATCACGTTGGTGATTTAAAACTGAAGGCGGTGGGTGAAGGTACCTGTGCCAACTCGGCACGCATACCTTCACCTTATTCCACCACGGCTGAAGTGGTGGCAGCGAAGAATGCCGCGCTGGTGGCTACGCGCGCGATGGGCGGTTTCATTGCGAACAAGGTGCGCGGCATTCAGGGTGGAGGCGCCAAGCCCATCGGCTTTTGCCCGCAAAGCGGCGGCGCCACCACCGTACCGGTTGCCAGCGTGTGTACGTCGCAAACCGATCTTGGCGGTGTGTTCGCGGCAAAGACCGCCGAGGCGAAGCAGGGTGTGGAAATCACCATCGTCTACGCTTCGCATGTGAACAACGCGCCGCCTTCGCTGCTGTCGCAGGCGCAGCAGGATGCGCTCAAGGCCGACGGCGGTATCGTCGAATACGGCCCGGCCACAGGCTTTGTGGTGAAGTTCAGCAACGGGTTGACGGCCTATCTCAGCGGCGACACCGGCATACACTCCGAAATGAAAACCGTGGTAAACGAATACCACAAGGCCAATCTCGCGGTGTTGAATCTCGGCGGCAACCCGGGTATTTACTTCTCCGGCGCGCACGCGATGAACGAACTGGTGAAACCCGCATCGATTATCCTCACGCACGTGAACGAACCCGCAACCGAAGGCGGCAAGCTGCGCCCCGCATCGCAAACCGCGCGGCTGATCAAGCAGCTCAAGGCGCCAGCGCACCTGGCCATCAGCGGGCGCACGATGGAGTTTGATGGGGCGGGGAAATGTGTTGCGGGGTGTTGAGCCTAGCGTTGAATTCGTTGCCGCATCTTGTGATGCTATTGTAACTATCTGTTTTAATTGATAATTTCAGGAGACGACCATGTCCGCCGTAATCAAACCGCAAACGCCCACTGCCGTTACCGCCACTCTCGCCGAGTGGGCGCTCGCACGCGACACCGCGCAAATGCCCGCCGACGTACGCGAGGCGGCGCGCCGTTGCGTGCTCGACTGGGTGGGCGTCGCGCTGGCCGGTTCGCCCGATCCGCTGATCGGCATTCTCATCGGCGCTGCACAGGATGAAGGCGGCAATGGTGTTTGTTCGCTGGTCGGCCATCGCGAAAAAGTCTCGCCCATGCAGGCGGCGATGATCAACGGCGCGGCAGGCCACGTGCTCGATTACGATGACGTCAACACCGGCATGACCGGCCATCCGACGGCGGCTGTGCTGCCCGCCGTGTTGGCGCTGGCGGAAGCGCGCAACGCCAGCGGTGCCGAGATCATCGCCGCGTTTGTCGCGGGTTATGAGACCGCCGCGCGCGTCGGGCAACTCGTCGCCCCCGGCCATTACGCGCGTGGTTATCACAACACCTGTTCGGTGGGCGTGGTTGCTGCTGCTGCTGCGTGCGCACGCCTGCTGCAGCTTGATCTGGATGCGGCCTCGCGTGCGCTCGGCATTGCCGCCACGCAAGCCTCGGGCCTGAAAAGCCAATTCGGCACACAGTGCAAGCCGTTCCACGCCGGGGTCGCGGGCCACAACGGCATGCGTGCGGCCTTGCTCGCCGCGCGCGGCATGGAAAGCCGCACTGACATGCTGGAGCGGCGCGGCGGCTTCGCTGCCACATTAAGCCCCGACTTCAATCCCGATGCGGCACTGGCCAATCCGGATCGTTACTTCGTCCGCGAAAATCTGTTCAAGTATCATGCCGCCTGCTACGGCACGCACTCGGCCATCGAGAGCATCCGCAAACTGCGCGCGGACGGCCTTGTGCCCGGCGCCGTGCGGCAGGCCACGGTGCGCGTGGCGCAAAGTGCCGATGCCATGTGCAATATTCAAAACCCGCGCAGCGGCCTCGAAGCCAAATTCAGCCTGCGCTTCATGACCGCAGCCGCACTGCTGGGGCTAGACACTGCGGGTCTGGACACCACCTACAGCGAAGCCACCTGCGCCGACGCAAAGCTGGTGGCGATGCGCGACAAAGTCAAAATTAACCTCATGCAAAGCCCGTGGCCGCAGCACACGCTGAAAGCCGAAGTCATGGTCGAAACCACCGGTCGCCAACGGCTGGAAGCAGCGTACGACGCCAGCGTGCCTGAAACCGATTTGCGCGCGCAGGGTGAAAAACTGAACACGAAGTTCAGCAAGCTGGCGGGTGATGTCATCGGCGCCGCACGCGCCGATGCCTTGCAAAAACAGATCAGCCAACTTGAGACCAACAGCGCCAAAGCACTGTTGGCTGCGTCCGCAGGCTGAGGCAAAGCACGCGCGGCCCGCAACCAAGGACGCTCATGAGACTCTGGTACCAAAGCCTCGCCCGCCAAACCGAAAACACACCCTACGGCAAACTGCTGCGCGCCACCATCGCCGACGCGGTGGACCCCGGCACCACGGTCGACATGCGCGGCGTGCAGAACACGGCGGGCATCGGCGTCCACTACAAGCTGCTCGAACACCACGACATGCGCGAGGTGATCTACAACGCGATGCAGGCCGAGCGCGAAGGTTACGATGCATTTCTCGTCGGCAATATCAGCGACGCGGGCCTGCGCGAGGCGCGCGAGTGCGTGAACATTCCCGTGCTGGGACTGTGCGAAACCAGTCTGCACGTGGCGTGCATGATGGGCGCTTCGTTTGGGCTGGTGACGATTAGTCCCAAGTGGGATTTGCGCGTGCGCGAGAACGTTGCGCGTTACTGGTTGGAACACCGTTGCGCGGGGCTTGAGCCCATCGAGACTTCGCCGATTGAACTGAAACGCGCGATGGTTGATCTGCCGTTTCGTCAGGGCATCATTGAGCAATTCAACAAAGCTGCGCAAAAGCTGCTCGACAAGGGCGCTGAAGTCATTATTCCGGCGGGCGGCGACATTATTGTGTTTCTGGCGGAATCGCAAACCTATGAATTCCAGCGTGCGCCCATCGTCAACGGCATCGTGGAGCTGGTGAAAATGGGTGAGATGGCGGCGAAGCTGCGAAAGATTACCGGGCGCTTCACCAGCAAGCGGCTGACCTACGCACCGCCCACGGGCGATTATCTCGAACGCACGCGGGCATTTTATGGCGCAGAGGTTTACCCTGATGCCAAGCCTGCGAAATAGCTTCATGTGGCTGAACGTTTTTACTTTGGTGGCCCTGCTTTCAACCGCTGCGCTGGCGCAACCCGCGCCCGCCTACCCCATCCGCATGGTCGCAGGCATGCCGGCGGGCGGTGGCGCGGATGTCAGTGGACGGCGGCTGGCGGCACAGTTGGGCCGCGTTTTAAAGCAAAACATCGTGGTGGAAAACATCGCAGGCGCCGCCGGTACCTCCGCAGGCGTGACGGTATCGGGTGGCAATCCGGACGGGCATGCGCTATTTTTCGCGCCGCATCCGGTGTTTGCGGTCAACCCGATCCTTTACGCAGTGTTCGCAAAATTCCTTGCCGCTGAACGCGTGAAATTTGCTGATCTGATCAAGAAGCAGGGCATCAAGGTAAATTGATTCCTCGATGCCCCGCACGGCATGTTTGCTCTGCGCATCCTCATACATAACCCATTGTTTTAATGGACTATTTTCTATGAATACAACAAACACTTACGAAGCCCTCATCATCGGCGGCGGTCTCGCCGGTCTTACCTGCGGTCTGCGCCTGGCGGAAAAAGGTGTGAAGGTTGCCATCCTCGAAAAAGGCGAGACCGAGCGTTACCTGTGCAACTCGCGCATCTGCGGCGGCGCATTTCATGTGTCGTATCGCGACGTGCATGAGCCGCCCGACGTGCTGATGAACGCGATGAAGAACAAGACGCAGGGTTTCTCGCGTCAAAGCTTTCTCGATGTCATGGCGAACAACGCCGGCAGCACCACGCGATGGCTGCGCGGAAAGGGCCTGCGTTTTATCAAAGTGGGCGACGCACCCCACCGCCAGACCACGCTGGCACCGCCCATCGCGCAAAAAGGCCGCGATTACTGGCATGGGCGCGGCGGCGATGTGATGTTGCGCACGCTGCATGCTGAGTTGAAAAAGGCCGGCGCCACGCTGCTGCTAGGCACGCGCGCGCTCAACTTGCGCATGGCCGGCCATCAATGCGTTGGCATCGAAGCGGAACAACATGGGCAACGCGTGAATCTCGATGCGCGCAACGTCGTCATCAGCGACGGCGGCTTTCAGGCCAATCCCGGGCTGCTCAAGGAGTTCATCACGCGGGATCCCGCGAAAATCCGCCAGCGCAATGCGCAAACCGCCATGGGCGACGGGCTCAACATGGCGCGTGCCGTGGGCGCCAAACTGGTCGGCATGAATAACTTTTACGGCCATCCGCTGATACAGGATGCGCTGACCAACGACGATCTGTGGCCGTTTCCGGTGATGGACGATTTGTGTGTCGCCGGTGTAATGGTCAACACCAGCGGCCAACGCTTTGTCGATGAGGGTCTGGGCGGCGTCTACCTCGCCAACCATATCGCCGGCATGGAAGACCCGCTGTCCACCATCGTAGTCTACGATCATCCCATCTGGGAAGGTCCCGGCAAAGCCTTCATCACGCCTGCCAATCCATTGATCGTCACCAATGGCGGTACGGTGCACAAGGCCAACACCATCAGCGAACTCGCACAAAAGCTCGCACTGCCCGCGGGCGTGCTGGAACAAACCATCGCGCAATACAACGCCGCCGTCGACGCCGGTACCACCGCGCAGTTGACACCCGCCCGTAGCGTGCGCGACATCAAGGCATGGCCGATCCGCACCGCACCGTTTTATGCCGCGCGGCTGGTGGCCGGCATCACCTACACCATGGGCGGCATCGCCGTCGATGGCGACTGCCGCGTGCTCGATGCTAACGACAACCCCATCACCGGCCTTTACGCAGCGGGTGCGAGCACCGGCGGACTGGAAGGCGGCCCGGCAGTCGGTTACGTCGGCGGGCTGAGCAAGGCATCGACGACGGGCTTTTGCGCGGCCGAGCATATCGCCGCGAATCGGGCGCGCTAAACGCGGATCAGTCGATGGTGATCCCGGTCGCCTTTACCATTTTGTCCCACCGTGCCACGTCGGCGCGGATGAACGTCTCGAATTCTTCCGGCGTGCTTGGCGACACGGTGCCGCCCTCGAACTGCAGCTGCTTTTGCACCTCCGGCATCGCCAGCACTTTGACTACCTCGCGATTCAGCCTTGCCACCACGTCCTTGCGCACTTTCGCGGGCGCGAGCACGCCGTGCCACAGCGTCGCGTCGAATCCGCCGATGCCCATTTCCATTACCGTAGGCACGTCGGGGAAAAGGTGCGAGCGCTTTTCGCCGCTGACGGCGATCAGGCGCGCGCGGCCATCGCGCGCAAAATTCAGCGACGACACCATGGAGGTAATCATGTAATTGACGCGCCCCGCGTGCAGATCGAGCATGCCCGGCAAGCCGCCCTTGTAGGGCACGTGCAGCGTGTTGATGCCCACACTTATGTTGAAAAAAGTGCCCATGACGTGACTGCTGCCGGCAGTGCCGGCAGAGGCATACGAAAGCTTGCCAGGACTGGCCTTGGCCGTGGCGATCAAATCTGCCAGAGACTTCAGCGGTGAATTCGCGGTGACCACAAACACTTGCGGCGTACGTACCGCCAGCGCAACCGGCGCGAAGTCGGTGAGTGTGTTGTAGTTTTTCTGCTTGCGCACAGCCTGGCCCACCACCAGATTACCGTCCTGGCCCAGCACAATGGAGTAACCATCGGGTGTGGCTTTCGCAGCGATTTCAGCCCCCAGCGCGCCGCCGGCGCCGGCACGGTTGTCGAGCACCACCGGCTGGCCCAGGCCCTCCGACAGTTTGACGCCGATAATGCGCGCGTAGGTGTCGGTGCTGCCGCCGGGCGGAAACGGCACAATGAAGCGGACCGGCCGCACCGGATAGGCTTGTGCGTAAGCGTAAGAAATTGGGGTAACAAGCCCGCATGCAGCGAGCATCACCAAAGAAGTTTTCATATTTCAAGTGTCCGTTTACTTTGCGCCATGAGTCAATAGCGTCGAATTATCTTGGCTGCAGCTTGGCATCGCGGGCCGCTTTGGTCCAGCGCGTCAACTCGTCGCGCACAAAGTTGCGCAGGTCCTGCGGCGAGCCCGTAGTCGGCACCATGCCGATTTTTTCAACGTATCTGATGAACTCCGTGTTGGTCAGCGCGCGCTGCATTTCCGCATGAAGTTTTTTGATGATCGGCGCAGGTGTGCCCACCGGCCCCAACAGGCCGTACCAGCCGTCACCATGAAAGCCGGGGATGGTTTCCGATACCGTGGGCAAATCGGGCAAGGCGCTCAGGCGTTTCAGATGGCCGGTGGCGAGCGCCCGAAGTTTTCCACTTTGCACCAGCGCCTGCGTACCGGTGACGCTGCCGTAATACGCGTGGATGCGCCCGCCCACGGCATCCAGCGACGCCGCTGCGGCACCCTTGTAGGGCACATGCAAAAATCGTGCGCCGCTGGCAGAATTGATCAACACAATGGCAAGATGGCCCAGCGTACCGGCGCCGGGAGAGCCGAACGTGATTTTGTCGGGTTGTGCTTTTGACAAATCGATAAACGCCTGCATGTCTTTCGCCGCTACCGAAGGATGCACGGCGATCATCTGCGGCACAAAGGCCGCAAGTCCGATCGGCTCGAAATCCTTGAGGGGATGGTATTCGAGCTTGCCGCCGAAAGCGGGATTTGAGGCCAGACCCGAGGACGAGCCGAGCATCAGCGTGTAACCATCCGGCGTGGCTTTGGCCCCGAGCGTATGCGCAATCGCGGTGCCCGCGCCGGGTCGGTTGTCGGCCACCACCTGCTGCCCGAATTTTTCCCCCAGCCACGCGCCCAGCGCGCGCCCCAGCGGATCGGCCGAACCGCCCGGCGGAAAAGGAATGATCATGCGGATCGGCCGCGTCGGGTAATCCGTAGGTTGTGCCAGCGCCGGCGTTGCGGTCGCCGTCAGCATTGCCGCAAGGCTCGCGAAAACCAGCCCAAGCATTGGGTGTGCGTACAGGGTCATGTCTCCTCCAACATGATAGTGGCTGAATCCTAACCGATTTTGGCTGCCGCAATCAGGCAGTCCGCTACGCCCACCCCAGCCACTCGCACACGCCTCGACCCATAATCCAGGTTTTGTCCTCGTTGGAGAGCCATGGGATTTCCTCGGTGAACATCGTCACCTGTTGCCGGTAGGAAATCGGTGAGCGCGACAAATCCGTACCCCAGAACAGCCGCTTGGGGCCGAATGCATCATACGCACGGCGGATGTACGGGTGCAGCGCGCGAAACGGATACGCGTCGTTGGTGTAACACGGTAGCGCGCTCGCCTTGGCCGCGACATTCGACCGTTTGGCGATTGCCAGTAGGTTGTCGAAATCACGAAAAGCCTCTGCATCGCGCTGGTGGCCGTCGAGCGCAAAGTGATCCATCACGATTTTGAGTCGCGGGTGTCTGGCCGCGATGGCGTCAACCAGAGGTACGTGCGCCATGCACATCAGCATCATCAGCGGCACGCCTTCGGCTTCTGCCTCCGCCCACAGCCAGTCGAGCTTGCCGCTCGCAAATATCTCCGGCGCCTTGGGGATGTTCATTGCCAGCCGAAGCCCCAGCATGCCCGGCTGCTGGCGCCAGCCAATCAGCGCACCTTTCGACTTCGACAATACCTGCGGCGCGATGCGCCCCATCACCGCAAAGCGATCCGGGTGGGCGCGCGCGGCGGCCAGCGCGAGATCGTTGCGCGAGCCTTCCCAGCCCGGCGGCACCAGCACCGCGCGATGCACACCAGCCACGTTCATTTCCTGCAACAAATCATCGTTGGTAAACGGCACTGCGCGTTGCGGCTCACCACCACCCGACCATGGGCGCTCGGGCGTGTTTGCAGCCCACGTGTGTACTTGTGCATCAACGATTAGCATGACGCCCCTGTTATAACGTAAGTATTTGATTTATAATAAATTATTTTCCATGCTCCTCATGCTGCCTGTCACAGACTATCACGCTGGATGGTTCGGCTCCCCGGACTCCTGTGTGTTGATACCGTCCGCAAAATCCGTTCTGGTCGAATGAGCAGCGCCGAAAGTCCCCGCACCCCCGATCCCGGCACGGACGACGCCGCGCACCACTCTCACGCCCCTCAGTTTCCGTACTGGCGCCGCAACTTGCAAGTTCTGCCGGCGGCCACGCTGATGAATTCCATGGGCTTTGCGATCACGTGGCCCTTTTTGCCGCTGATGGTCGGCAGCCTAGGCGTGCGTGACAACCTCGAAACGTGGATGGGCACCATGATGCTGGTGTTCTACATTATCAGCTTTTTGTGCGGGCCGATCTGGGGCAGCATCGCGGATTACTTTGGGCGCAAGATCATGGTGCTGCGCGCAATGCTCGGCATGGGGTTTTTCATGTTGCTGATTCCCTTTGCAGGCACGCCGCTGGCGTTTGCCTGTCTGCTGTGTCTGGTGGGCATTTTCAACGGCGGCACCATGTCCTCGCAGGCGCTGATCGTGGCCAACACGCCGCCGGATCGCATCGGCCGGGCACTGTCACGCCTGCAAGCGGCCAATCTGATGGGTCAGACCACCGGCCCAGCCGTCGGCGCAATGCTGGTGGCCATGGTCTACAAGCCGCACTGGCTGTTCTGGATCAGCGGCAGTATTTTGATCGCCGCCGGCATGATGGTCATGACATGGGTGCGCGAAACCAAGCAGCTCACGCCGGGCCGCTGGCGGCCACAATGGATCGGCAGCCTGCGCACCCTGCTGGCGGTGCCTCGTATCGGCTTGCTTTTCCTGCTGGGAGTTGTGTTCGCGTGGCTTGCCGCAGGCAACATCGTCATTCTCAGCGTGTTCGTGATGACCCTCAACGGTGGCGCAGCGGCGGACGCGGCTTCCCATGCCTACTGGGCCGGCGCGGTGGCCATCGGCTATGCGCTATCCAGCACCATTACGCTGACCGTATGCGGGCGTCTGCTTGATGTCTACGATCCACGAAAAGTGCTGCTCTACGCCACTGCCGCGGCGGGACTGACACAAATCCCGTTGCTGTTCCTGCAAACCCCGCTGCAACTCACCATCGCCCGCATCGCCTTCGGTCTTGCCGCATCACTGATGCTGCCCGCGATCGTACGCCTGCTGCGCAGCCACGCGCCGCCGGGCATGGACGCCCGCGCGATTTCCTATGCCGCGTCATTTCAGTTTATCGCCATGGGCATCGCGCCGTTTACCGCCGGGCTGATCGGACCACTGTTCGGATTGCGGGCTTATTTTGCGATGACAGCAGTTCTTACGTTTGTTGCGTTTGGTTTGTGGCTGCAGAGCGAGAGGAGTGGCATGTGAGCATTATCTGGCGACGCAAAACATGTTTGAATGACTAATTGATTTAATGCATGCCAGATAGGGACATCGATTCCGTGTGAAGTGCAGCGAAATACAAGAATGGTAAGTATCCGATTACTCCCTGGATGCGCTGCGGTAAATCGGCAATGGATTCGTCGTTTCACTCGAATCATCGCGTATTCGTTATTGTGCCCCCCACACTTTAGGCACCTTGAAATCCGCCCTTTTCGGACTTGCCTTGGGCGGCACGGCCTGAGCGGCTAGTTTGTCATAACGTGCGCGCAAATCGCTCACGACGCCGGGCTGCTGCGTGGCGAGATTCCGCTTTTCGTACGGATCGTTCGCCAGATTGAACAGCTCGATCGATGGTTCTGCCGGTGTGCTTACCGTGCCGTCGCCTTCGTGGGCGTTGATCTCGCCATTCACGATCAGTTTCCAGTCGCCGACCCGAATCGCGCCCGTGTTCGGCGTTGTATTCAATAGGATTTCCCGGTGTGGCGAGGGCTTGCCTTGGGTAAGGATCGCGTAGGCATCACGACCGTCAATTGGCAACGCTTGCCGCAACGACGCGCCCGCCAGGCGCAACAGCGTGGGATACAAATCCACGATGTGCAGCGGCGCGGTGATGGTCGAACCGGCTTTGATTCTGCCTTCCCACGCGATGCTCGCCGCCACCCGCACCCCGCCTTCATACAAGGTGCCTTTTCCGGCGCGCAGCGGCCCGTTGTCGGTGACTTTACCGGGGAGGGGGCCGCCGTTGTCACTGGAAAAAACAATCAACGTATTTTTGCGCAAGCCTTTTTCATCCAGCGCAGTGATGATCTGCCCAATGGCTTCATCCATCGCCGCCAGCATGCCCGCATACGTGCGGCGCGGTTCTTTTAACTGGGCGTAAGGCGCTTTGTATTCTTCGGGTACCTGATACGGCGCGTGCGGCGCATTGAATGACACGTACAAAAAGAACGGCCGCGTGTTGCCCTGGATGAATGTCACGGCATCACGCGCGATCAAATGCGTGCTGTAGCCTTCATCGTAATTGGCTTTGTCGTTGCGATGCCAGTCGTGGCCGCCGTCGCGGTCGAGTTTGAAATAATCAATCGCACCGTTGTAATGGCCGTACTGAAAATCAAAGCCGCGCCGCGTCGGCAAATACGCCGGCTGAAAATGCCCCAGATGCCATTTACCCGTGATTGCCGTTGCGTAACCCGCTTCCTTCAATGCTTGCGGCAGCGTGCGCTCATCGAGCGGCAAGCCATGTTGCGCCCAGGGACGCACAACGCCGGTCTGCAAGCCATGCCGCATCGGATAGCGTCCCGTCATCAACCCCGCGCGCGTAGGCGAACACAGCGATTGCACATAAAATTGATCGAGTCGCGCGCCCGCAGCGGCAAGCTTGTCGATGTTCGGCGTTTTGATCTCCTTGCCGCCATTGAAGCCGACATCGGCAAACCCCAGGTCGTCCGCCAGAATAACCACGATGTTCGGTTTAGTGGTTTCCGCGGCAAGCGAAGCGGCCTGAAGCGATACACTGGCCAATAAACAGTATGCTAGAAACATCAATTTCTGGATCAGCATTGTGGTTTCCTCAATCAGTTTTGGGGTAATAGTGAGTCGATTGCGCGGCGTTATTGCGGCTTGATCCCAACGGCGTTCGCCACCTTGGCCCAGCGCTCAATCTCCGCATTCACGAGCTTGCCAAAGTCCGCACCCGAACTCCATTGTGCCTCGCCCCCCACGACAAGGAACTTCTGCTTGATGTCCGGGGTCTCGAGCACCTTCGACAGCAGCTGATTGATGCGCGTCACATGGGCGCCGGAAATTTTTGCCGGAGCCATGATGCCGTGCCAGTTATCGGCTTCAAAGCCCTTGTATCCCGCTTCCTGCATGGTCGGCACGTTTGGCGCTGCCGGAAAGCGCTTGAGCGTCGTCACCGCGAGACCACGCAGCCGGCCCTGATTGATGAGTGGTAGTGCAGGCGGCATTCCCGAGAAAAAAAGCTGTGCCTCGCCGCCCACCACCGCGGTCACGGCCAGCGCACCGCTTTTGTACGGCACGTGGACCATGCTGATGCCCACCATTTGGGAGAAGCCCTCGGTCACCAGATGTTGCAAGCCACCCGCGCCGGGACTGGCGTAATTGACCTTGCCGGGCCGGGACTTGGCAAGCGCCACCAGCGCGCTCACCGACGTCACTTCCGATGTGGTGCTCATCACCAGGATCAGCGGAACCGACGCGATGCCCGCAACCGCCTGAAAGTCCTTGCGCACGTCGTAGGTGAGCGACATGGTCGATGCCGTAGTCGCAAAGGCCGCGGACGCTATGCCCAGCGTGTAGCCATCGGGTTGCGCCGTTGCGAGAAGCTTTGCCCCCATGGTTCCAGTGGCGCCGGCGCGATTGTCGACAACGAATTGCTGGCCCAGATCCTCGCCCAGGCGTTGACCTACGATACGGGCTAGCGTATCCGGCGCGCTGCCTGGCCCCGAACCCACGATCATGCGGATCGGCCGGGAAGGATAGGATTGCGCCGCGCAGACAGCGTCAGGCAACAGTAACGCCGCCACGGATATCACTCGCAACCACGGTTTGCGGTCGTTACGGGACTCGGTTACATAATGCATGAAAAATCTCCCTCGTGTCATGGGCTCAGGCCAACTCGAACACCACTCGCTGCAGCGAGCCGGAGAAAGCGAACGGCGCCACATAACCCGATCCGATACCGGGCCCGTGGTCAGCACCGCAATGCAACCCCCCGGTCGCAGCGCGCAACGGCCAGGTGTCCGGAATGTCGATGGACCCCGCGGGCTCGCCGTCGATCAACAGGCAGCCGTGGCCAGCGCCTTCCCCGGCAGCGTCGAAGCGATACTCCACGGTGCAGGGCCCTGCGGGCAACTCGCGCCCGGCGGCGAGCACGTGCCGCGTCCGCTCAGAATAGGCGTACTCGTAGACGAGGCGGCGCTCTCGCACGTACAGGACGTAACCGGTGAACTTGCTGCCGAAGGCCACGATCACGCCTTGTGCGTCAGCCGCGATACCCGCCAGATCAGCGAATATGCGGTAGCTGCGGCCCGTGAGGTTCGGTGCGCTTAGCCGATCGATTCTCGCCATGCCCGGAGAGTAGGTGTAGCGTTTGGGCGCCACGGTCGCGGCACGGCGCTCGGCGGCGCGTTCCCAGTCGCGGTCATCAAGCGGCAGCACGCTGTTCGCGCGCGCTTCCTCCCACCACAGATCGATAAGCGCGCGAAGCGCCTGCGGGTGCATCGCTGCCAGGTCGTTGCACTCGGAGAAGTCGGCGTCGAGGTAATACAACTCCCAGCGGTCGGCATCGAAGTCGTCGCCCTTGCGGTGCCGCGACACGGCCTTCCAGCCGTCTTTCCACAGCGCGCGGTCGCCGAGCAGTTCGAAGTGTTGGATATGTTTGCGGGTGGGCGCCGAGTGGTCCTTGAATGTGTACTTCATGCTCACGCCCTGGAGCGGGATCTGCTCGACGCCGCGATAGCTCACCGGCACGTCGATCGGCAGCAACTCGGCAATGGTGGCGGCCACATCGATGACGTGGTGATATTGGCTGCGGATGGCGCCGCCGTCCGGGATGCGCGCCGGGCAATGTATCAGCAGCGGCGCTCTGATGCCGCCGCCATGCGTGTCCTTCTTGTACCATTTGAGTGGGGTATTGCTGACCTGCGCCCAGCCTGCGGGATAATGGTTGAAGGCGTCCTGCGAACCGAGGCGATCGAGCGCGGCGAGCGCGTCCGTCAGGCTCTCCGGATCGTAGACCACATGCTTGCGATGATGCCAGGCGCCGGTCTGTCCGCCCTCGGCGCTGGCGCCGTTGTCGGAGAGCAGCACGATCAGGGTATTGTCGATTCGAACCGAGGCCGCGAGGAAATCCAGGAACCGGCCGATCTGGGTATCGGTGTGTTCGAGAAACGCGGCATAGACCTCCTGCAGCCTCGCTGATACGAGACGCGCGTCAGCGCTCAAGTCTTCCCAGGCGGTGACGTCCGGATTTCTGGGCGCGAGCGTAGTCCCCTTCGGAATGATTCCCATGGCCTGCTGGCGCGCAAACCGCTCAGCCCGGATCACGTCCCAGCCGGCGTCGTAGCGACCGCGGTAGCGCTCGATGAACTCGCGTGGTGCATGGTGCGGGAAATGGCAGGCGCCGAAAGCTAGATACATGAAATACGGTGTGGCCGGCGCAGCGCTCAAGTGATCGCGCACCTGACCGATGGCGTGCTCCACGAGGTCTTCGCTCAAGTGATAGCCCGCCTCCCGGGGCGGCTCGATCGGGTGATTGTCTTCGAATAGCTCCGGATGCCAGTGATCGGTCAGGGAACCGTGAAATCCGTACCAGCGGTGAAAGCCGCGTCCGGTCGGCCAATCGTCGAACGGCCCGGCGGCCGTGAAATCCGCATTCGGGGTCAGGTGCCATTTACCGACGGCGGCACAATGATAGCCGTTGGCGCCGAGAATTTCGGCCAGCGTGGCGGTGCTCTTGGCCATGCGTCCACGGTAGCCGGGATAGCCGCCACCCCACTCGGTGATGATGCCAACGCCCGAGGCGTGTGCATTGCGGCCGGTGAGCAGGCAGGCACGGGTCGGCGAACACATGGCAGTGACGTGAAAGTTGTTATAGCGCAGCCCCCCGGCCGCGAGGCGATCCATTGCGGGAGTAGCGATCTCTGAGCCGTAGCAGCCGAGGTCCGAAAATCCGACATCGTCCAGCACGATGAACACGACATCGGGCGCCCCTTGCGGCGCCCGCACCCGCTCGGGCCACCAGGGCCGGGAATCGCGGAACGTGCGACCAATGTGTCCCGCAAACGGCTGCCCATTCTCGTGAACGGCGTCTGGTTCGTCACTGCGCGGGTTCATGGAGTCTCCTTCGCCATTGCGCTGGATCACGCTCAAGCCTTGGGCGGTGGAAAATAGCTGATGACCTCGGAGCTCAAGATTGCTTCCTCGCCGCCCGCCGCCTCGATGAGCCGGCGCTGATCCGCCTTCGCCCGGCGATCGATCTCATCTGGATCGCAAATTGCGCGCAGGGCGCGTTCGTGCTCGGCCAGGATACCGCCGTGATCGGGATCGCCCGCAAGGTCGCGCGTCTCCTGTGGATCTGCCTGCATGTCGAACAACTGCGGCGGACCATCGCAGTAGTGCACGTATTTGAAGCGCGCGGAGCGCAGCATATAACTTCCGGCGGCGGAACCTGCCCCGTGGTACTCGGCGAATACATTGCGGTTCTCGCCTGGTGCCTCAATCGTGCGATAGAGCGAGCGCCCGTGCTGAGCGTCGTCTTCCAGCGCTGGTTTCGCGCCGACGGTCTCGACGATGGTCGGGAAAAGGTCGACAAGGGAGACGTTCTCAGGCACCACCCGCCCCGCCGGCACATCGGGGCCGCTCACGATCAACGGGACGGCGGTGGCA
>SXGR01325061.1_pt1 | contig 16226 bp, 11 predicted proteins | sample 3174711 | NCBI WGS metagenome assembly SXGR01 (sample SAMN11356860, study PRJNA531348) | freshwater metagenome | isolation source: freshwater sample F1-60 | place: China: Fuxian Lake, Yuxi | collected 2017-12-25
GGTTATGGTTATGGTAATTATGTTCTAGTAAATGCCCGTTTACCTATACCCAGTACAATAATTCCTAAAACTATTGCTAAAATAAATTGAACTGATCCGGAGTCCATTAATGAGTTAATTAATTTCATACCTTGTTCTTTTGATTCTTTACCCAATTCATTGTTAGACTCTTTATATAATTCTTTACCTTCTTCGCCAGTTGGTTGACAGTCTATGTATATTTTATCATCAGTTGCTTTACCTTGAAAATTGGGACCATTTGAATTAATATACAATGTTTGAGTTGTAACAGCTGGGTATAATGATGTAACTCTATTCTCCAATAAAGCCTTACTTAATTTATCAACTGCAGTTTGACTAATAGTCTGTCCACTTTTTAACATGTCGAACACAATATTGCTTTGCTTACATGTAGCGGTGTCAATGTGATAAAAATAATAAGGTGTATTGGGAATAAAATTATTTAAGTTAAAGTTATTTATATTTATTTGATACCCTTCATTAGGGTTCATAGTTCTACCAGCGCTTTGTTTTATAAATTCATTTATAATATTGTCTAAAACTAGTCCACCTGATTTCAAATTTGAAGACGATGACGAACCTGTCGATACGACAAAAGGTATCGATACCAATAGTTGTTCTTTATTGTCACCTTCATGGCGTATTACAAATTCAATATCTGCCCTAATTCCTTTATATGTATTTTTAGATGGTTGGAATATTTGTATTCCGGAAACATTATATTTTTTTTTATTTAGAAATGCTTGTGAAATAGTTCCATCAGATTTTAAATCATAATTTATTTTTATCATACCTCCAGTATTATATACTACACACGAACTGTCGTTATATTCATACTTATAGTCACAGTACATGTTACAATTTTCGGCTTTTACAGCAGTATCTATATTTATTGGAAAATCACACGATTGTGACATTTTTCTATTTACGTATTGATATATTATTATTATACTAAATATATTTTATATAGATGAAAAATTTTTAATTTAATATTTAATTATAGCATAAAATTAAAAATATATAAATAAATATATAGTTATTATAATAGTATGTCTGTTAGTGCTGAACAAGAATTAGACAAACAAACAGGAATTTTTAAAAATTTAAAAGGAAAATCTAGGCTTTGGTCATCACTTTTCTCTACTGATGTATTTACTCCTAGTTCTAGTACAGAAAATATCGATTTTGAAAAATGTGTTACTGAAATTAGACATACATCTAACATTGATGTATATGATGTAATTTTTACAGTACGAATGCCCACGTCTGTTCCTAAGGGGGCGGTATGGACAGAGCATACAGACAAAGAACAGTATTTAAATTTTTATTGTAATAATAAATTAAGCGTAAAAATATTTTTCAAAGATCCAATGATTTTTAGTAATACAGAATTGATGGAAGGGACTACTACTTCGTGTCTATTATCGCCTCCCGTAAATATTGATAAGACTACTACTACGTATGTTGCTGATGACGATCAAGGTGAACAAACAAAAGCAAGTGGTATATATTTTGCTAAATATAATGAATTGAATAAAAAAATAAATGATGTTTTAAAAGAGACAATATCGCCAGGAACAACACCATCGGCAGCTCAGGAATTAGCTTTTACAGAGAAATTAGCAAAAGAAAAAAAAGAAAGAATTGCTTTTTCAGATAAACTGTATGTAAATCTTGCTCCATCATCGCCTGGTAGTCCTTTTAAATCGTATGCGCATCATTATACCCATGCTGATGCTGAAAATTTTATTATGAGCGATAATGAATCGAAAGAAAAGGTAAAAAAAATAAACAAAATTTTTGGAAAAAATGAATTTGAAAATTTTATGCAGTTTGATTTTAATTTAAATAATTATACTATAAATTCGGCAGGAAATGGGGTTGAACAAAGGAGTGATAAAATAGATGAAGATTCTGAACATTTAAAAACAGGAGACGCGTCAAGAAAACCAGGCGATTCTGTGCTCCTTTTGTTAAAAAAAGATGAATGGTTTAGTATCATACTAAGAAATATAACTATTCCATTAGACTTACAAGTCATTCCAAAAGATATGGTAACGATAAAATTAGAGATTGAAAATTCAAATCCTATTGGTAAAATTGGTCCTAATAATGTATTTTATAGAAATTTTTTCTGTGAATACCTCTCGATACACATAAAAAGGTACATTACAAAACCATTGAAAGTCCGTGAATTTATGTTCGGATACGAAGACATGGTAGTCGCTCTTCAATCTGATTCTAAAAAGTATGACGATAAATTGAATAGTATGAATAAATTAGCTAGAATGGTTTTGGAATATTATATAAAAAATCTTAATAGTATTTCTTCGCCAAGAGGAGGATTTGATAGTCAATATATCGAAATGCATAAAGACATATCAACCTCAGAAAGTGAAACAACAAAAATGTTTAGCATGACAGTTGCTACCCCCGATATGAAGAGTAATCTTAAAACAAATGTTGCTAAATCGAAAAAAGACATTGTTTCATTTTCTTCTTTTTTTTCTAGAGATAGTATTATAAGTTTTAGAAATAAATTCATTCAGGCCATTTATAGAGAGTTACGTGAAAACGGTATTAGTAAAATAAATGTGAGTAAAATTGATAAAATACTTATACAAATGTCGCAAAGCACAGATAGATTTGGAGCAAGTTCTACCGTAAGTACTTTAGTTCCTACAAGTTTAGACAAAAAAGGTAACGTTACAGCTGTAGCTAATGTAACGGAGGGTTCTGAAAAATTAAATACTTCCGACTCAGAAGGAGGAGCAGGTGCAGATGGTGGTACGACACCATATATACAAAATATTCAAACTGGTGGTGCTCCATTATCTGATATATTTGGAACTGAAAATTATAACCTCATGGCCCCTATGTGTATGGTTAATGAAGGTACGGGTTTAAATAATATGGTGGTAAGAATAAGTAAAAAGGTTGTTCAACATATAGATACAACTATGGTAGATGACGATACACCAGCATCAGATGAACTATCCCAAGTACCAGCATATGTCGATATTCAGATTGGTGATGCTATTCGATTTGTTTATAATGGAAGAATAGTATACGCCATTGTTTGCGGATTTAAACCTGGAAAGAAGACGAATGAAAAAGGTAATGACGAGGAAATGAATATGACCGATTTTAGAAAAACAAATATGAAAATTATAGCTTCATCAGAGTCACAAACTTTGAAAATGACACCGGAACAATATCTTAACGTTATTACTTTACGAGGTATTAAATATCTTACATTTGAATATGATAATGACTTATATAGTTTTGCTGATTGTAATAGTAGAGAAGAAGCATTGAGTAGTAGAAATGATGAATTAAAAGCGGGTTTATCAGCAAAGTTTACATTTAGGTGTGATGAAGAAAAGATACCTTTTTTACCTAATGGTTATAGGTTTCCCACTAGTAGAAAAATTAAAGAAGCTGTTACAAAGGTAAAAAATGCCCTTACTTTTGGTTCAACAGAAGCTGATATAGGAATGGATTTTAATTTGCCTTCATATAGTCTGCCATCATATATGACATTGGATAAAGTAATGGTTCCACTTAATTTTGACCCGATTGTTCAATTATTAAAAAGTAAGAATGATGATGATCTTAATAATCCCGATAGAATATTTAAAAGTTTAATCAAAGAAATGGAACTATATGGATTAAATACTAGTGCTGGATGTAAAGATAATACTTCTAAAATAAAAATGGCATCTTTTCAGCAACGTAAGACTAATTTTATTAAAATGTGTAATAACCTTAGGGCTGAATTTAATAACGCATGTATGATAAATGGAGTAATTAATCGTAAAAAGGCTTTGATTTTTTTTAAAAATCTTTATAAAAGAACAGCACCGCCTACTATATTTGTCAATGAAAAAGGTATACCTTTAAAAACTGTACCACAAACTGTATGCGCATTTAATTTGTTGCCCAATGATCCTAAAGAAATCTATAATTTATTAATAACGGCGTTGTCGTCACCAGATATACAAGATATTAATGCTCGAAGACAATCAATAGGCGAATCTGTAAAAGAACGAAATGCTGGGGATGATGATAGCGCTGGATTATTAGAAGGTGGCGCTATTCCCTCATTCCAAGATATACAAAAAGCAGAAAATATTATTAAATATAGTATAGATATGATAGGCAAACAAGGATTTATACCACCCAATATTGTAAACCAATATTCAGAAGATTTGAATACTGTAGCAACCAGTTATGACGCAAAAGAAGAAGAAAAAAAATTAGCTTTATCTTCTAAAATGGTTACAACTATGGGTTCTTCGGGTATGAGTTCTTCGGGTATGGGTTCTTCGGGTATGGGTTCTTCGGGTATGGGTTCTAATATGAGAGGTATGGTGGGTGGACCATCATCCTCTTCTAATTTTCTAGGTAACTTTTTCAGTAATCTTGGTAAACAAGGTAGTTCCTCGGCTTCTAGAACCGGCTCCGGAATAGGTAACGACTCATGCGGCAATAATACAAGTATTGTATGTAATGGTGATGATTTAGTTGTTACGGTTACTCTTAAATTAAATGAATTAATATCATCATGTATGAATCCCGAAATGATACAACATCTTGGCAATCATCCAGGTAGTCATCCAGGTAATCATCAAGGTAATCTTATAACCAATGGTGAAGGTGTAGATGAAGATGATGCTGAAGAAATTGATAGTAGTGCTGCGGCAGCTGCTGCTCCTGCTCCTAAAACTCCTTCAACTTTTTCTAATGCTGCTCCTAGTGCTGCTGCTACTTCTGGTGCTGCTGCTGCTGCTACTCCTAGTGCTGCTGCTACTTCTGGTGCTGCTGCTTCTACTTCTGGTGCTGCTGCTTCTACTTCTGGTGCTGCTGCTTCTACTTCTGGTGCTGCTGCTGCTACTTCTGGTGCTGCTGCTTCTACTTCTGGTGCTGCTGCTTCTACTTCTGGTGCTGCTGCTTCTACTTCTGGTGCTGCTGCTTCTACTTCTGGTGCTTCTACTTCTGATGCTGCTGTTAAAGAAGTTAAAGTAAATGATGGTCCTGAATCTGTTATTAGTGAAGCATCCGTGTCTCCTTCTCCTCCTCCTTCTAAAGATGTGTCATCGTCTGGAGAAACAATTATTCCATCATCAGAAGTAGATAGTCTTATTGCCGGAGTTAATGATGTTCTGAAAGAAGTAGATCAACTTGGAAAAATTCATACTGTTCATGAACGAGGTATGATAGATACAGTTAAATCAATAACTAAAGGTAACATTTATGAATCTAACCTGTATGATACAGTAATAAGAAGTTTAAAAACCATAAACGCAAAAAAAATTGAAGATAATCAAAAGTCTAATGAATTTTTTGAAAGTATTAAAAGTATTTATAAAGTTAATATTGATAAATATATGAAAACTTTACTTGCCGAAATAAAAAAATTTAATGACCTTTATTTAAAACATGCACCTCCCAATTTTCAGGTTCGTGTAGAAACATTCAAAACAAATATAACTAAATTGGATGAACTAAGTACTAGTGATAAATTATCTCCTACCGATAAAGAAAAAGTACAAAAAATACTGGATGATTTTACAAGTACAAGTACTAAAGAAAAAGAGGAAAGTATGGTTATCATTTCAAAATTTCTTAAACATGAAATTTCTGACGATAAAATAATAGATTCTTTATATACATTTGTCATTATTGAGATTATAAATAATATAAAAGATGCTTTAGTTGCTGAAAATGGTAAAAAAACTATTCCAGATTTTACGAAATTAATTGCTATAATTGAAGGAACTCCTAGTAGCTCCATTATTACACATGGTGGAAAAAATAAGAATAATTCTAAAAAAAATAAACAGTCTAATAAAAATAAAACAAGAAGAAGAAGAAATTCCAGTAATAAAAAAATTAAATTTACCAAGGTAAAAAAATTATAATTTATATATAATATGTTAACACTAGTAACACTAGTAACAATAGTAACAATAGTACCAATAGTAACAAACTATACCTATTATATAATTTAATAATAATAACCATCATTATTAAATTATTATAATTGTTTTATATCTAAGTTCAATATTTTCAACACAATATTTCACTAATTACATTATCAACATTTGTTAAATCATTAAAACAAAATTTATTTATTTCAGCCGGTGAATATTTAAACTGAATACCATTTTCTATATTATTTATTTTTGTTGTTTGTTCTTTACTTAGTGTCATACAATAAAATAATTCTAGTAATTGTATTATCATACTTCGTGTACATTTTGTAAACTCTATATGTTCGTCCAACCTACCAGGTCTTTTAAACGGCTCACTAATTTTACTTGGATCATTCGCAGTACATATAATAATTCTACCACTTGTTTCAACTAATCCATCCATGATTGTAAGTATATCAGCATCATTTATTGCCGATTTTTGCCTCATCATTGACGCTTGTGGACCATGCTGTTTTCCTTTTGCCGGTCCATCTTCATCTTTTTTCGTTGATTTTCTTTTACTATTTTCATTACTTGCGTCCCCGTTACCATTTCCATTTTCACAACTACTTGTATCACTATCAACAACAATTACACCACTTCCGGCATCCCCGGTCATACCCATTCCCATGATTCCATTTAATAAATTAGCACTCATCGCATTCATTGCCGCTGCTGCATTAGCAATTGCCGGTTTTTCACTAATAGTGTCTAAAATTTTATCAAATTCGTCAATTACGTATAGTCTCTTATGTGTTGGAATGTGTCGACCATTGATATAGTCACCATAAAATATATTTTTAATATCCGACACTTTCTTAATTTTATCAATATCATTTACATTTACAATATGTCTATCAAGTAGTCGAGCAATTGCCTTAATAGTAGAAGTCTTACCGCATCCTGGTGGGCCATAAAATAGAAACCCAAGTTGGTACGGTATTCCACGCGACTCATACCATGGCTTATTATTTATGAAAAAATTAATCCGTTTAATAATTTTATCGACGTCCGTGAAAAAACAATTTTTATTCAAGTCTTTTGTCGTATTTAGCTGATACTCGGAGCATAAAATATTTGACAGTTTCTGGTCTTGTCTTCCACCATTCCAGTCATCGTCACTACTACTCGACCTATTGTTTTCACTCTGAAGAAACTCGTAAATGAATATTTTATCCGTCATTCTGTCTTCGATTTTTTTATTATATGTCTTTTCACATTTTTCAATAAATTTATACATCTCGTCGACACATTTGTCTCTACTCATCATAATTGTAAAATTTATTTTCTTAAAGTCTGAAGCATCAGAGTTCTTTTTCTCTCTATGAGAATGTATCTTTTCAATTGACAGGTATATTCCGTTTTCTATTTCAATAGGCAAATTTGTTCGCGGAGTATATATTTTAGATGCATTGTTGTTTTTATCAATGACTTCAACATATCTCAAATTTATAACGGATAACTCTTTTTCTGATTTTTTTCGCATATTATCTATTTTGTCTGTATAATAATCCAGAATATGTATCATCGGGTCGGGATATTGAATCACAACATTTATAGAATGATATCCAACTACGTATTGATTACCTTGATACATTATTCTATGCATATTCCCTTTCTTTAAATACATTAACATTTGTTTTGTTGTTTCACGATTCATAGAATAAACAAGATTAATAAAATCAGTAAAATATTTATAAATATCGCTATGGTGTAATAAAAATAAAAATAAAAGAATAATAACTACATCTATATAATAATTTCCCGTTTTTAAATTTTGTATCAAAATAATATCGCCAATACCACCTAAATTTGGCATTGGTAACATGTTATTTCGGTTGAGATTATTATTATGATAATGATAATATAGCGAGTGTATTTGTATTTGTGTATGTGTATGCGGGTTATATATTTATAATATTATACCTCTAAATCAATTATAAATATATTATTTGTATTATTGTATTATTGTATTATAGTTACACCATTTTTACTAGTAATATGGTATCGAATACTGCATAGCTGTATCATATATAGTAGCTTTAAATGCGTCATTATATCCCTCTACATAAACTGTATCTCCATTATATATATTATCGCATCCTTGGTCACTAGTACAGCTTCGTCTTTTATATGTTACTGGTAGTTTAACAGAGTGATTTTTATCGCTCATGGTATAAAACTGCCATTTATCACGGCTAGGAAACAGTGGTCTTCCCATAAGAGAAAGAATAGTTTCAGGTCCATTAACTCGTGTTAATATTCCTACCTGACGATATGCCGAATCTACAGAACGAGTAGGAACATTTATAGGTATTCCTCCTCTTATATCACCACCCATTGTACCCCCTAGAGAGCTTGAACCATATTGGTTAAAGTATCTATCATCGCGCAGCGGTGGAGTATAAGGATTTAATAACACGTCTGCTGGTCCGCGTGTATAACCTGAACCGAAACTTGGTATTAAATCTAGAAATCCTCCACCGCCACCTCCACCTCCGCTATAATTATTGCGAGATGATTCAATAATGTTTGAATTTGAGTTCGAATTCCCATTTGACGTAGACGCATCTTTATTAAATTGATAATATGCTAAATAAATAATAATACCCGAAATAGCTAAAAATAATACAAGTGTTATATTTTCAAAACATATTACGCCTGGAGGGCATTTCTTTGTCATTATATAAAAATATAGATATTATATTTTTGTATTTGATATAATAGTTTCCTATTTTTCTTTATGAATTTCTCTATTTCTCTCGAATCTCATACACCTCATGTATTTAATACCTTATACGGCGAGTTCATCCGGATGCTGGAGCTGCTTTACTCGCGGCACCTCCACCTGTTAATAAGGACATTCCTGGAAATCCGCCACTTCCTGAAAACATCTTACTAATTGAGCTATTTTCAAATTTATCAAGGAAACTTTGGGCAGTATTTAGAATAGGTTCTATTGATTTAAGATTATTAATCATTTCAGTCTGTTGAGCTACCATATCACTACCGGGACCTCCTACACTAGCCAATGTGTTATACGCTTGTTCTTTTTGTGCATTATATCCTGTAGCCATACCAGGAACTTTATTTTGCATCATAGGATCGACCGATTCGGCGCCTACAGATGCAGGACTTAACTGCGACATTCCATCCTTGATTGCTGCTTTATTTTTTAATGGCGCGTTCATAGTATTTGCTGGCTGAGTACCCATGGCTATAGTATTATCAGAACCGGTTGTGGTATCAGCGGGGTTAGCAGCTGCAGGTTTAGTAGCAGGAGCAGCAGGATCAGCAGTAGCAGCAGCAGCAGCAGCTATAGCATCGTCATATGTTTTTTTCGCTACTTCGTATGTTACTTTAAGGGCGGATTTCTTTGTATCGTCGGTTTCTTTATCCATTGCTGATTTTGCATCATTCATTTTAGTTTTAAGTATAGACATTTCTTCTTGAGTAAAACCCTCCATCATCATCATAGAGTATCCTCTATTTTTAAACATTACAATAAAATTTGTTAAAATTGTAGTTGTCAACAAAACAACAATCATATTTTTACTAAAGTATGTGGTCAAGAATCCGATAATGATAAAAATGGCTATTGCTTCTAAATTATTCTTCAATAAATAGTTAGCTGCTGTTACAATCGCAAAAAAGAAAGAAGCGTATAACACATATTTATTCGAAAGAAGATTGCTCGAGTTATTCGAAAATTTAGGTGAAGACCTTTTTGATTTCATTATGTGTATTATATATATATGACATAGAAAAAAGGTATTATAAAATAATAATAATTAAAATATATAATTATTATTAACATATATTTATTAAAATGAAGAAATCTCGGAGTCATTATTATACTCATCGTCAGATGACATATATACATTATTTCGCCCATTTGATTTAAAAACATACTCTATTTCATCGCGAATAGTTTGTATCTCTTCAAGTAGAAGCGTCTGATCCATTTTTACGCGATTTAATTTAAAATCATCATTCCTAATATTTTTTGAAATTTCGCTGATATGCTGTGATAATATTTTAAGAGCCTTTTTTTGTTTTATTTTTTCGTCTAAAATAATAGTATTATAGTTTTCATAATCATGCACGACTGTTTCTAAAAATGAATTTTGTTTACCTAGTTCTTTTATTTCATTTTCTTTCTCGAACATTATTTTCTTTTTTTGATCGAGCAAGTCTTTCATTCTATATATTTTTAAATCTTTTTTTCTTGTTGTATTGGCATACGTTTCTTCACTAGGTACTATAATGTCATTATTTTCACCGTCTAAATATGATTCATCGCTACTACTTATATTCCCCTCATTATCGTTATTTGAATCATCTGAATAATAATCTTTGGGAGAATGGTATGATACAGGCTGATCATTCTCCACACCACGAGAAGCATAAGAAGCATGAGGCGTATGAGATTCGTGAGAAATGGGATAATTGTCTTCGCGATTTCGGAACATCGGACTTATTATAGAATTTTTCATAAAATCATCTACTTTTGGTGATTTACTTCTTGATATTCTTGGTGATTTACTTCTGGATTTTACCATTGTATTATATATATTTATATTCGTATATTATATTCGTATTATATTCGTATTATATTCGTATATTATATTCGTATTATATTCGTATTATATTCGTATTATATTCGTATTATATTCGTATTATGTTCGTATATTATATTTGTATTATTACGATAAATATTATTGTTTAAACAGTTGCTGTTCCTAATGATTTTGCACACAATAAAATGCGTTTCATACTAAATAGTATATCTAAAAGAACAAACGCTGCTGAATATATTAATCCATGAACCAATGGTACCATAATTTTACTGCCGTTTGGTGGAAGCTTAAAAAAGAAATCAGGAATTAATAATATAAATAAAGTAATAAATAACAAATTTCTTATAAAGTTCAATATAAAATCAAGCATAAGTATAATATATATTGATATTATGTATTTTTATTATATGTTTATTATCAATAATATCATATAAATCCATAATATCATATAAAATCTATAGTATCATATAAATCCATAAAATACATAGTATCAATAATACAACTTATGTTTGCTTAAATTGTTGCGCAACATTTATTAAATACTTCAAAATAGTAGGTATAATTTTTAAAATTATAAACCATATTACATAATATATAAATGAAATAATCAATGCTGGTACAATTTTATCCTTAAATTTTTCCCATAATACTGTAATTTTTTCCTTTATAAGTAAATATTTCTCATTAAAATATAGTGTAATCTCGGATAAAAAGTTTTTATTTTTATTAAATTTTTTATTTTCACTATTTAGTTTCTTCTCAGTATCATCCTTTATTTTTTGTAATTTTTCCTTTAAAGGTGTCATTATTTCTTCTTTCTTTTTAATTAATAATTTGGGCAATGTTTCTTTAAAAAATTTTACAACGAACTTTGGAAATAACTTAGATGCTCTTTTTTTAACAGATTCGGGTATTAATGTGTATAAAAAATCTGTAAACTTTTTTGTAACATCACGTATAAATTCTAAAATTTTTTCTATAAGATCATCGTATGGAACAAAATAAAATACACAAAAATATATAATAAAAGTAAATAAAAAATAACAGAAAAATTCCATTAAAAGTTCAAATTTACAAGGCATTCCACCTGATAATATTTTTGATGCCGTTATTTTATTACCGCCTAAAGCTCCTTGTTTAATAGGAGGCATACCACCCATACCACCCATACCAGACATACCAGGTGGTTTACTACCACCCATACCAGGCATAGCGCCCATACCAGGTGGTTTACTAGCACCCATACCAGGTAGTTTACCGGGTGGTATTGCCCCAGACCCCGAAGTAAGTCTAAATAGTGCATTCATTTATATTTTATTATATTTCGAATATGCTAATATATACCTATAATAAAATTGTTATAAAATTTTATAAAGTGATATAAAATTATTATAAATATATATATTATTATAACATTTAGAATGTCTTTAAAACCAGTTACGGCGTCTACTAGTAAACCGTGTGAACCTCTTCTTACAGAGAATGGTTCTCGCTACGTAATGTTTCCTATACAAGATAATGAAATATGGAAAATGTATAAAAAACAAGTCGATTGTTTTTGGAGAGCGGAAGAAATTGACCTATCGAAAGACATTATTGAATGGAACAGCGATATTTTAAACGATAATGAGCGATTTTTTATTTCTATGGTTTTGGCCTTTTTCGCTGCGAGCGACGGAATTGTTACCGAAAATTTAGCTGTTCGTTTTATGAGCGATGTACAGTTAGCCGAGGCTCGCGCTTTTTACGGGTTTCAGATTGCAATGGAAAATATCCATAACGAAGTATATAGTTTATTAATTGACACGTTAATTAAGAGTAGCGAACAAAAAGAAAAACTATTTTCTGGTATTAATAATTTTCCATGTATTAAGAAAAAAGCTGATTGGGCACTTAAATGGATAAATGATAAGAGAAGTTCATTTTTTACAAGACTAATTGCGTTTGCGTGTATAGAAGGTATATTTTTTTCAGGCGCTTTCTGTTCTATTTACTGGTTAAAGAAGCGAGGATTAATGCCCGGTTTAACATTCAGTAATGAGCTTATATCACGCGACGAGGCGTTACATACAGAATTCGCAATCTTGTTGTATAATAAAATGCAGAAAAAATATCCTAAACAAAAGGTTCACGAAATAATAAAAGAAGCAGTAGAAATAGAAAAGGAATTTATATGCGAAGCGTTGCCATGTCGTTTAATAGGAATGAATTCAAAGTTAATGTCGCAATATATTGAATTTGTTGCTGACAGATTATCTATTCAACTCGGATATGAAAAAATATATAATTCTTCAAATCCTTTTGATTTTATGGAAATGATTAGTATAGAAGGAAAGACTAATTTCTTCGAAAAGCGCGTTAGTGAGTATGCTCTATCTGAAAAAACAAAAACCGATACTATTTTCGACTTTAATGCTAGTTTTTAATACCCGTTTTTAGTTTTGATGTATACCACCCATACCAATTCCTCTATATACATATTTTTTTATTTGTTGTGGTTGTCGGGGGTGTTGGTGTTGTGGTAAAGGATGTGATTGTGTATGTGGATGTGATTGTGTATGTGGATGTGATTGTGGATGTGGATGTGATTGTGTATGTGGATGTGGTAGTTGTGGTTGTTGTGGTGGTAAAGGAACTGATGATGGTCTTCTAGGCAAGACAACATTCTGGTGTTGTACAGGTGGACGTTGTTGCGGAACGCGTATATTGTTATTATGTACACCAATATTTTTATTCATTTTGCGGTCAAGTATATTTTTAACATCTTCTTTTTCTAGACGTATTTTCGATTCGACTGCTATATTTTGTTCTTCAAAGCGTAACATTCTAGGATCACGAATTGTTTGAAAATTATATACATTTATGTATTCATCTTTAAATTCATAATTTAAATTGCGTATAGTAATTAATCCATCCGTTGTTGTCATATTTACTACAGTAGCTGCTTCCTTTCTACAAATAAGTCTCTTAACTCCATCACATAATTGTAGAATATTTTTATCTAAAATATTGAAAAAAACAGACCTATCAATGTATAATCCGACATATTCTACACGCTTTTGCATATAATTATCTTCGCCACCCCATGCCCAAAAGTTAGGAAAACCGTTTGTTCGTTCAAAATCTTCACCTTTTATCGAAAAAATACCACCTAGTGCGAATTTAAAACCATAAAAATGTTTTACGATACCTAATGTAGTATCATAGTCAATTACATTTTTGCTATACGGAACTGTATCAACATCGTTAAAAACAAATGTAATATTTTTATAATCATTCGGATACTTATACTTCAAAGCCAAAAATCCTATATTTTTCATTGCCCCACGATTAAATGGTAATATATTTTTTTGTTCTACAAAATAAATTTCATAATCTGTTTTAGGAATATCTTCTAAAACATGTTTCATATATATAGTAAAAAATTCTTTATGTTCTACTCTATCCCTATATGGAATTATAAATACGATTTTTGGTATAGTAGTTGGTTCAACAGTTGCTGATGCACATTCTTTAATTTCTAATTCGATGGTATCCGTATTCATATTTGTATATGTATCTGTATTTGTCTGTGTATTCATAAAGTTGACTATAAAATCTAATTTATAAATGATATAATAATAATAATTTTATTTTTTCAGTTTTTTGGCGAATACTTTTCTAAAATAATCTTAGGTATCAATTGTTCTTTAATACTTTCTAATTTTTTGAAACATTTATTTATTGTAACTTCGCTTGTTTCACTAATTTTATTTACATCTTTTTTAGATATATTAAGTCCACAAATTTGTGATACAAAATATATAATACCAGCAGCAATAGAGTGTGGTGTATTCTCAGGTATTAAGTTATTCTTTTCAATTCGTATAGCAATGAATTGACACAACTTTGTAAGCTCTCCATTCACGTGCAATCTGGTACAGTATCTCTCTATAAAAGCCTCTGGTCGCGTTTTACAGAAGCTGGTCTTCTCGGAATTATGCATATCATTTTCGATATCATTTATAATACATACGGCGTTTTTACATCCCTTTGTTGCGCTTGTATTGTCTAGATTGAATATTGTAGCAATTTCTTTCGCCGTTCTAGGACAGTCGTGAATCCTAAAAGCTATATATACTGATGCAGCAATAATACCATCACGATTTGAACCACGAAATGTTTGATGTTCTGATATTTTCTTATGACACCGCAAAGCTTCATCGATTATAATTTTTGGAATACCCGCATTGTTAGCAATTATCGTAATATGTTGAAATTCATTATATTGGGTTTTCTCTTTATGGGGCGATGCCTGCCATTCAGTATACCTTCGTATTTTTCGCATTTCATAAGATGATATACCATCGCATAATATTTTACAACCAAAAGATGACTCCATTAGTAATGGATTAACTGGTAGCCCACAGCGTGTAGGGTCGCTTGTTTGGTTGTCATCAACGCCATAGTATCTCCATTCGGCTGTTTGGTCTACAATATCTTTATATATTATGCTACATTTTGAGTTAGTACAAATAAGAAACCCTTCATCAGATAATGAAACGGGTGATTGACATGTGTCACAATTTTCTCGTTGTCCAGTGTTTCTGTAAATACACTCGACACTTGTGTCATCTTTTTTGAATTGTTTTTTATCGATATCTATGTGAAAAGATTCGTTGATTTTTTTCCACAAATCTGCTTTATTACTATTAGGGTTTATTTTATTTTTACATGTTTTATGTGTATTTGGTATTCGCGATAATGATGTGTCGTGCATGTGATTCTTGTCTTAAAGTATATTAAATATTTTTTAATTCAATTTTATTCATATTATAATGTTTATTATGAATGAAATAATAAATAATCAATAAATAAATAGTCAATAAATAAATAATCAATAAATGAAAACAAAAATAAAAATAAAACAATCAATAATATATAAAGTATTAATATATAATGGGTAATAATTCAAGTACAATAAAAAATAAAAATAAAGAACAAATATTGAATTTTAAAGAATTGAATTATGATAATACTGAATTTCTGGCTAAACTAAATGAAATAGCTACAGATTATATTCTGGGGCAAAATTTTCAAGATATGGTTAGACTTACAAATTCAAAATATTGTGATGATTTAGTAATTATAACATCAAAAATATTGAAGAAATCATTTTTTTCTAATCAAATTCAGGTTATTTATAACAAAATATCGGAAGGTAGTATAGAACATAGTAGTTATGTATACGCTAATACAAATATCACAAAAGAACAAACCCGAAAATTATGTATAGAAATTGCTAAATATTATGTTAGAATTGCGCACTTATTTGCTGCCATAATAACTACGTTAAATCCAGTATTTTCTTGGAGGTCATCTGCTAGTTCTTCTCGTGCAATACTTAGTCCACATATACCAAAATCTAAAGATGATACAATTGGACTAGACGACGAAGTAGAGAAGAATATAGTAGATAATATAGAAAAAACTACATTAGAAAACAAACAGTATATATCAGAAATGGCTAAAAATCTAAAGATAGAAAATATGAATTTTTGTAATTCACGTATTGCTGATTTAATAGATATAGATGAGCTTACCGATTTGGTAAATAACGATAGTATTGTAAATGGTGCTAGTTCTGTATCGGAAATTAAAATAAAAA
>SXGR01476303.1_pt1 | contig 16225 bp, 17 predicted proteins | sample 3174711 | NCBI WGS metagenome assembly SXGR01 (sample SAMN11356860, study PRJNA531348) | freshwater metagenome | isolation source: freshwater sample F1-60 | place: China: Fuxian Lake, Yuxi | collected 2017-12-25
CGGGTGATCAAACGCCAGTTCGGTTTCGTGAAGGTGCGCTACCGTGGGCTCAAGAAGAATACGCAGCAGCTGTTTACTTTATTCGCCTTGTCCAATTTGTGGATGGTGCGCGGTAAGTTGATGCAGATGCAGGCATGAGTGCGCCTGAAAACCGGGGGCACCCGTGAAAACGGGTGAAAACAGCCTGAAATGGGCGGAAAAGTGTCGAAATCTCGCGGGACTTCTTGGGAATCCCACTATTTGAAAATTAGTGACCCGGTAGCACTCTTGCGAACGGGTTTTTCAGACCATCCTTAATACTTTTAAATAAGCTTGGCTCTACATATATTCTTAAGTAATGGCTTAAAACAATGAAAATATTAGTTACTGGGGCTTGCGGCTTCAAAGGTCATATTCTTGTGCCTAAATTGCTCGCCAAAGGCTTTCAGGTTGTCGCTTTTGACCTCCAGTGGTTCGGAAATTATCTGGTTCCGCACAGGGAGTTATCAGTAATCAAGGGTGATATACGCAACATTGATACTGTCCCACTCGAAGGTGTCGACTGTATCGTTCATTTGTCATCAATTGCGAACGATCCTTGTGGTGATTTGAACCCTCAACTGACATGGGAAGTTAGTGCGCTTGCTACCATGCAGTTAGCTGACCAAGCCAACCGGCATGGCGTTAAACGATTTATTTATGCATCGTCAGGCAGTGTCTATGGTATCAAAGAAGATTTGCAGGTCACTGAAGAGCTCGAACTCAAACCAATCTCTGAATATAACAAGACAAAGATGGTCGGCGAGCGCGTTCTTCTAAGTTATAAGGATGATATGGTGGTGCAAATTGTGCGTCCAGCGACTGTTTGCGGCTATTCTCCACGTATGCGCCTTGATGTTTCAGTTAACTTACTTACCATGCAGGCTCTGTCCAAAGGCAAAATCACGGTGTTTGGTGGTGGTCAGGTTCGCCCTAACATCCACATAGATGACATTACCGACCTGTATCTTCATCTGATCAATCATCCCGAAATTACGGGTATCTATAACGCCGGATTTGAGAACATCTCTATCATGGACATAGCAAAATTGGTCACGCAGCACATACCTTGCGATATTGAGGTCACTCCTTCCCAAGACCTGCGTTCGTACCGTATCAATTCCGATAAGTTACTCGCTACTGGTTTCCGCCCCAAGAAGACAGTAGTCGATGCAATTCGCGAAGTCATCGAAAAATACCGTGCAGGCGAACTGCAAGACGAAGATCGATACTACAACCTGCGCTGGATGGAACAGACCGTTCTTGCAAAGAAGGGCTAAATTCATGCCAACTCATCTAATCGTACAAGATCACTTCACAGATTACTCGCGGCGACTGCAGTCCATGCTTGCGAGCGCAGACTGGTCTGGTGTCCATCAGCTTGCCCAGGCGCTGCTGGAAAGCTGGCAACAGGGTCGCAGAGTGTTTCTCTGTGGCAACGGCGGAAGTGCCGGCAACGCCATCCATCTTGCCAATGATTTTCTTTATGGCACCGCCAAAAAAACTGGCGGTGGCATTAGGGCGGTCGCCTTGCCTGCCAATACCGCGGTCCTAACTTGCTTGGCCAACGATATTGGTTACGACCATATTTTTTCAGAACAATTAGCTGTACAAGCACAAAAAGGTGATTTGCTGATTGCACTCAGTGGTAGTGGTAACTCTGGAAACATCGTTCGTGCTTTGGAGCAAGCTAGTGCGATGGGGGTCAAGTCCTTTGCCATTCTTGGCTTTAGTGGCGGCAAGAGCATGCAGCTTGCGGATTCTGCCATCCACTTCCCTGTGAATGACATGCAGATTGCGGAGGATCTGCAACTCATCGTCGGGCACATGGTTATGCAGTGGCTACACACGCAACGCCTCCAACCCGATTAAGAATCCCCTATACCCATGCAAACTATTTTTGTCATCGGTAGCAATTCTTTTTCTGGTGCAACATTTACTAACTTTGCACTACAACAGGGTGCCCGGGTATTGGGTATCAGTCGCTCCCATGAACCCATAGATGCGTTTTTGCCATACAAGTGGCATGACCATTCCAATTTCAAGTTCTACCCGCTTGACCTGAACGTGCATCTGGTCGAAATAACTGCATTGATGCAAGAAGTTAAACCCGCCTATGTGGTTAACTTTGCCGCTCAAAGCATGGTCGGTGAAAGTTGGCAGAACCCGGGCGATTGGTTCATGACCAATGTGGTGTCAACCATCAAACTGCACGACGAGTTGCGCAAGTGTGATTTTCTCAAACGCTATGTTCACGTCTCTACGCCTGAGGTATACGGCAGCTGCTCTGGCTTTGTTAGCGAAGACTTTCCCTTTAACCCCAGCACCCCCTATGCCGTGTCGCGCGCGGCGGCCGATATGAGCCTGCGCACCTTCCACGCCGCCTATAACTTTCCTGTGGTCACCACACGCGCCGCCAATGTATATGGACCCGGTCAGCAGCTTTATCGCATCATTCCCCGCACGATCCTTTTCATCCTGCTTGGGCGCAAGTTGCAACTGCATGGCAGTGGCGTCTCGACGCGTTCCTTTATTCACATGCGCGATGTGTGTGATGCCACGTACAAGATTATGCAAAACGGCCATAACGGGGATACCTATCACATCTCAACCAGCGCGGTGGTTTCCATTCGTGCGTTGGTTGAGCGCATTTGCAGAAAACTTGAAGTCAAGTTTGAAGACCATGTCGAATTAGTTGGCGAACGAATGGGCAAAGATTCTGCCTACCACCTCGATAGCACCAAGCTGCGCACGGAGCTCGGTTGGCAGGACCATATTTCGCTTGAGCAGGGTCTAGATGATTGCATTGCCCGGGTAAAAAATAACTTTAATGTACTCAAAGCCCAGCCGTACGGCTACCAACACAAAGCTTAGTCTAAACACCTCTGGAGCATGAGCATGGGCCAAGAAATAGACCTTCTCGTTAACTATCCAAAAACTAAACGCAATTTAAAAGAGCGCCTTGCCGCCAAGAATGAAGCTGACCGCGCTATTGCTAGGCAATTCGGCCCTGAATTTTTCGATGGTGACAGAAATCAGGGCTACGGTGGGTTTAAATACATGTCGCGGTTTTGGCAGCCCGTCGTCCCCACATTCAAGGACTATTGGCATTTAACAGGGCGCAGTTCATTGCTTGATGTAGGCTGCGCCAAAGGGTTCATGCTGCACGATCTGGCTGAGCTGATTCCCGGTATTGCTGTTAAGGGTATCGACATATCTCCGTACGCTATTGCGCATGCCTTGGATGACATCAAGCCACACGTGCAGGTGGCCAATGCAACCCAACTCCCTTTTGCCGACCAGTCCTTCGACGTGGTGATCTCCATCAACACCGTACATAACCTTGAGAGAACAGAATGCGGTCGGGCATTGCGAGAGATAGAGCGCGTCAGCCGTGGCAAATCATTCATCACCGTCGATGCCTACCGCAACGACGACGAGAAAGAGCTCATGTACGCGTGGAACCTCACCGCCAAAACCATCATGTCGGTTGATGAATGGATCGCCTTTTTCAAAGAAATTGGCTACACCGGCGACTACTTTTGGTTCATTCCATGAACACCCAGCTCAGCCTCAGGCTGTTTGCGCAGATGTACCGCATCCGCGCCGTTGAAGAAGAAATTGCCCTCAGGTATCCGCAGGGGAAAATGCGCTGCCCGGTGCATTTATCCATTGGGCAAGAAGCCATACCGGCGGTGTTTGCAAACAGCATTCGTACCACCGACTTTGCTGTCAGCACCCACCGCGGCCATGCTCACTATCTAGCCAAAGGCGGAAACCTGAATGCAATGATTGCTGAGCTTTACGGCAAAGCAACAGGCTGTTCCAAGGGCAAAGGCGGCTCCATGCACCTGATTGACTTAGCCGTCAATTTCATGGGAACGTCGGCTATCGTGGGAAACAGCATACCAGTAGGGGTTGGTTTAGCGCTTTCTGTGCAACTCAAAAAAACCGACCAGATCAGCTGTATATTCTTGGGTGATGGCGCTGTCGAAGAAGGCGTGTTTTACGAGTCAGTTAACTTTGCAGCCGTGCGTAAGCTGCCCGTGCTTTTTATTTGTGAGAATAACCTGTACTCGGTTTACAGTCCGTTGTCTGTGCGGCAACCCAAAGGTCGAAGCATTGCAAAAATGGTAGAAGCTATGGGAATCCAAGTGGCCACTGGTGCGGGAGCAGAATTGCTGTTGTGTAACCAGATCATGAAGGACGCAGTCAATGCTGTGCGCGCGGGACAAGGGCCTATTTTTGTGGAATTCGCGACCTATAGGTGGCGCGAACACTGCGGCCACAACTTTGACAACGACATCGGCTACCGAACCCACGACGAGTTTTTAGCTTGGCAGGAGCGTGACCCGTTAACCCACCTTGAAAAGGCGTTGAGCCAGGCTGATCCTGCGGTTCAATTCGCGGTAAACGATATCAAGTCAGCTGTCAAAACTGAGTTGCAGGCAACTTTTGAAGCAGCCGAGGCTGCGCCCTTTCCTGCAGCTTCAGAAGCCTACCAAGACATCTACGCATAATTGAGCATCAGGTATGGCACAAAAGAATTTTGCGAGCGCAATTAACGACGCCTTGCACCAGGCCATGGAGATTGATTCGTCAGTGATCTGTTATGGCTTGGGTGTAACAGACCCCAAGGCCATATTTGGCACAACAGCAAATCTGGAAATGCGTTTTGGCTCTGAACGTGTGTTTGACATACCAACCTCTGAAAATGCGATGACGGGTGTTGCAATCGGCGCGGCCCTGAATGGCATCAAAACAGTTATGACCCACCAACGGATCGATTTCTTTCTGTTAGCCATGGACCAACTCATCAACGGTGCGGCTAAATGGCATTACATGTTTGGTGGGCAAAACTCAATACCTATCACCATTCGGCTGATTGTTGGTCGCGGCTGGGGTCAGGGGCCCACTCATTCACAAAATTTGCAGGCTTGGTTTGCCCATATACCTGGCTTGACGGTTGTCATGCCAACCACCCCCGAAGACGCCAAGGGCCTGCTACTAACTTCCATTTTTGATCCAAATCCTGTAATCTTTCTGGAGCACCGCTGGTTGCACAATACGATGGGAGAAATTCCTGATGGCGACATGAGAGTGCCCATAGGCAAAGCTATGATAGCCAAAGCAGGCAGCGATCTAACGATTGTGGCCATGTCCTACATGACGGTGGAAGCACTACATGCAGCCAATTACTTAGAGCAACAAGGAGTCTCGTGTGAAGTCATTGATCTGCGCACAATCAAGCCACTGGACTGGCAAACTGTCATGAATTCGGTCTGCAAGACCGGGCGATTGTTGGCACTGGATACCGGCTTTACTACCGGCTCAGTCGCAGGTGAAATTGTTGCGCGCGTAGCAATGGAAAAATTTCACTCCCTTAAATCGGCCCCAGCGAGGCTAGGAATGCCGGATGTACCGGAGCCCACCAGCCATTCGCTCACCAAAGCTTTTTACGTGCGAGCTGCCGATGTTGCAACTCAAGTTATGAAGATGATGGGGCGTAAAAATGAAAAAGTTAAGTTTGCATTACCAACGCCCGAATTACACGATGTGCCTGGGGATTGGTTCAAAGGACCATTCTAAAGTAAATAGTCGATTAACTTATTCTTACGAAATACTATAAAAAATGAATTCTAAACAACGATTGGAGTCAGATGATATTGTAATAAAACAAAGGAATTATTGTTCAATTTGTGGTGGTGCCGTATCACCAGTCATTGAGCTACCCAAACTTCCTTTAACTGATTCTTATTTTATGCACCCGGATGAGAATCCAACATCTGGCATAGATCAATGCTTACTTTATTGTGAGTCTTGTGGGCATGGTCAATTAGAAACACTTATTGCACCAGCAGTCTTATATGGTTCAAACTATTGCTTCAGAACGTCTAATAGTGCAACGGCACGAAAAGGGACACAATTCTTTTTATCGGTCATTAAAGAGGTCGCGCAAGAGCGAAAATTCCGTTGTGCCCTTGATCTTGGTTGCAATGATCTCTTTTTGCTAAATTTACTCAAAGACAAAGCAGAATACCGCCTAGGTATCGACCCTGTTTGGGCAGGCCGCGAAAATGAACGTGAAGACAAAACAATCCAGTTATTTGGCAAGAATTTTGAAGACGTGGATTTGACTACTTTACCTTCAAAGCCTGACTTGATTGTCTGTCGACACACACTCGAACATATTGTTGAACCGAAGCGTGTCGTACAAGAATTGATGGATATCGCCGCTGACGATGCAATATTTATCTTTGAGGTCCCGGGTTTTGATGGATTAATAGAGAGATTTAGATTCGATCAGGTCTTCCACCAACACGCTCAATATTTTACGCTTGCTTCGTTTCTGAAATTATTGCAGATTGTAGGTGGGTATCATTTACTTCATCGCTACAATTTTCATGATTGGGGCGCCATGGCCATTGCATTTGTAAAAGGGTCGAGAACAACGCCTAAAAATATCAAACTTTGGGCGGCAGCAGAAATTGAAAAACGCTATGCCCTATTTCAAAAGCAGATCCGCTTTACGGGTGAGGTACTGAATAGCTATGCAACTTCACCGCTTTATGGGTATGGCGCAGCGCAAATGTTGCCTGTGCTTGGATACCACTTAAAAACTGATTTCAGAAATTTTATTGCTATTCTAGATGATGATGACTCAAAAAATGGTATTGGATATTGGAACCTACCCGTCAAGATATTCTCTACTAGCAAGGTTGAAAATCTTCACGAGGCCACAGTTCTGATCACTGCTTTAGACAATGTCGAACCCATCATGCAGAAATTATTGGCGATTCGGCCTCGTCACATTATTCTCCCGCTCAATATAATCTAATTTATTTAACGCAAAGATTACTATGATTGTCACAGTTAAAACTAAAGAGCTACAAAATCAATCACAGGTAGATGACTTTAACCGTTTAGGCGGATTTTCGTTGGGGCCGTGGACTAGCCATATTTGGAGAACTGATCCAAGGCACTTAGGTTTTCTGCTAGCTCGGTATAAATTTGTATCAAAAATGCTGACTGGGAAGAATAGCGTTTTAGAAGTAGGCTGCGGCGACGCCGTAGGTACACCAGTGGTGTTACAAACCGTCGGATCCGTACATGGTATTGATTTTGAACCCTTGGTGCTCAATGATGCGATTGAACGATATAAACGTGAGGGCGTTGATCGAGCGAGTTTCTCAGTGCATGATATGTTGAGAGGCAGGGTCAGCGGTACATTTGATGCAGCTTTTTCACTTGATGTGATTGAACACATCCCGCAAGCCAGTGAAGATCTTTTTTTTAAGAATATTGTCTTAAGTTTAACCGACCAAGCGGTTTTTATAATAGGCACACCAAATATTTCTGCGAAAGAGTACGCTTCTCCGGCTAGTGCTGCCGGTCACATCAACCTAAAAGATGCTGACAATTTGAGGTCTTTGTTATCCAATTACTTTCATAATATTTTTATATTTTCAATGAATGACGAAATGGTACATACCGGATATTCACCGATGTCACATTATATTTTGGCTATGGGTGTTGGAGTAAAGCATATTTTTTAAATTCGGCACAAACGCCTAAAATAGATTGGTTCTTACTATGGATTTAGGAATAGCAGGACGGTACGCTCTCGTCACTGGGGCCGGCCGTGGGATTGGGCGTGCGATAGCACAGGCTCTTGCTCGAGAGGGTGTCAAAGTTGCATGTGTATCACGCACTGCAGCCGATATCGCCGAATTGATTGAGAGTATCGGCGGAGCTTTACAGGGTCATTTTGGCATTGCCATTGACTTAATGCCCGAGGGTGCACCTGCAGCTTTGCTAGAAAAGCTAGCGAATTTTGGTGAGCTTGACATTGTTGTACACAATGTTGGTGGCACACTAGATATTTCCAACCCATATTGCCCGCTTGATGATTGGCGGAAAGTATATCGCTTTAACTTTGAAATTGCAGTTGAACTCAACAGCATGATTTTGCCTGGTATGCAGCAGCGCAAATGGGGACGTGTTTGCCATATTTCTTCAATCTCGGCCATGGAAAATCAAGGACCTGTGCCTTACTGCGCCATGAAGGCCGCGCTGACAGCTTATACCCGCAGCATAGGGGGGGTTGTAGCACCAGATGGGGTGGTGATTACGGCAGTCTTGCCCGGTGCAGTTTTCACGGAGGGTGGTTATTGGGATCTTGCATCAGCAGAACGCCCCAACCACGTACACAAGTATTTGACTGAACGGCAACGTATTGGCCGTTTTGGGAGACCAGAAGAGATAGGCAACTATGTTTCTTATTTGTGTTCTGAACTTGCTTCTTTTAACACAGGCAGCATCGTCCCGGTTGACGGCGGCCAAGGCAGAGGGTACTTTGGACAATGAACACAATGGCCAATATCAGTGGCAACACACTGAACAAGGACTTGCGAAAAAAAATTGTTGACATGGTTATGGCCGGGGAAGATGGTCATATACCTAGCGCATATTCCGTTCTTGATATTATTACTTTACTTTATCGGGATGTATTAAATTTTGATGCCAAGAATCCGGAATGGAAAGACAGAGATTACTTTATTTTGTCAAAAGGGCACGGATGTTTGGCGCTCTATGTCAATCTTCATCGACATGGTTTTATCACGGACTGTGACATTGATATGTTTTGTAAACAAGGGGGTATTCTTGGCGAACATCCAGATCGCACCAAGGTGCCTGGTGTGGAGGCCTCTACAGGTTCTTTAGGGCATGGATTAAGCTTTGCTGTAGGTATTGCAATAGGACTAAAGATACAGGCTCAAAAGAACAGAATGTTTGTACTGCTTGGGGATGGTGAGTGCCATGAGGGTACCGTGTGGGAAGCCGCAAACGTTGCCCGCAATCGCAACCTTGGAAATCTTTGTGCAATTGTAGATTGGAATCAATCAGCTATGCAGTTGATGCCGTACGACGACATGCCCAAAAAATGGGAAGCATTTGGCTGGGATGTGCAAATTGTAGATGGTCATAATGAAAAAGAAATGTTAGATGCAATACATCTGATTAGGTTTAAGATAGACGGTATACCCTCAGTGATTGTAGCGAAAACAATAAAAGGAAAAGGAATACCACTAATCGAAGGCCATGGCATTTGGCATCACCGTATTCCCAATACTCAAGAATACCAACAGATTATGGAGGTATTATCATTATCATGACCATATCAACACGACAACAATTTGCAGATACCATGCTCGCTATTGGTCAGGAAAATTCGAAACTGGTAGTAATGGTTGGTGATATTGGACACGGAATGTTAAAGCCCTTTGCAGCGGCTTGCCCAGGGCGTTACTATAATATTGGAATACTCGAGCCAACTATGATTAGCATAGGAGCAGGTCTTGCTGCTTCAGGGCTTTGCCCCGTCATACACACGATTGCACCTTTTATGATTGAACGGGCATTCGAGCAAATCAAACTGGATTTCTGTTATCATAAATTGTCAGGTAATATAGTTACAGTTGGCAGCGCGTTTGATTACTCGAATTTAGGGTCCACGCACCACTGTTATGGTGATTTTGCTTTGTTGAAGACATTGCAACGAACTCAAATATGCTTTGCAGCTAGTGCAGTTGAGTTTGATCAGCTATTTCGACAATCGTATCAAAATGATTTTCTAACTATCTATCGGGTGGCAGGCCAATCACACTGCTTTGATTTTGCTGCTAAAGATATTATTTTTGGCAAGGCAATCAAAGTTATTGATGGCAGTGACGTAACAATCGTAGCGACGGGACCGCATCTCAGAACAGCACTGAATGCTTGTGAGCATTTAAGCGTTGATGGAGTAAAGGTAGAGGTAATCTACGTACACACAATTCGCCCATTGGATACCGAACTTATCCGCGCTAGTGTCGCAAAGACAAGGAAAGTAGTCGTTATTGAGGAACATATGCGGTCCGGTGGGCTTGGTGACGATGTACTGCGGGCCAGCTATGATATTCCTGGCATGAAGTTTCACTCGGTTTCTATACCTGACACTTTTGTCACTGGATACGGCACCTATGACCAACTCAGCGCATCTTGCGGATTAACAACTGAAGCAATTATTGATTCCATCAAGAAATGGCAATAAAAGATAAAATGGCACCGCAACTAAACATAAACCAGTTGCGTCAACCCTACTCGCAAGTATTGGGCTGGTGGGATATATCCTTACCCGGGACAACTCTAGGGACATTATTGACTTTTCTAGCAGAATGTAGCTTGTTGACCCGCCTTTGCAATTCAACCACTATTGATCTCGCTGTAAACGCGCTTTCCCATGGTTTACCGAATCTACCAGATGGCAAATTTAGATTATGGAAAAGTAACCAAGGACAAGATTGTGCCTTGTCTTTACTCAATGGCATAGATATTGTTAAAAAAATATATTTATGTGGTGGTACTAGTGGATTCGAAGCGCTTAGTAAATCCCTAAATAACACACATTTATCTTGGCCTCAACCAAACCGCCATGGAATGCCGCATACCTATGACACGACACAATATGTACAGGAACTGTGGCGAGCTACAGGCAGGCTTAAGCCCCTAACATTTAAGGCAGATCTTCGCGCTTGGTCCTGCCATATTATTCGTAAAATTTTTGGAAATTCCACAGTCGTTGGATTGCACTTAAAACAGGTGAAGGAGTACCAAGGAAAGAGTTCAATTAGTTTAGCGAATGAATCAGTGTGGCTTGAATTTTTAACAGTTGCAGCCAGCCAATTTGACATCCAATTTCTTTTATTGGGAGACGATCCTATATCTAAGGACATTCAAGTATTACCAAATACAATCGTAGCACGCAATATTGGAGCAGATAGTTTTTCTAAGCATTTAGCCCTCTTATCAGAGTGTGCTGGCTTCATGGGTATGATGAGCTCTATTTGCAACACAGTTATATTCTCAGATGTGCCTTACGTCGTTTTTAAGAACCCAGACCACCATCGACAGCAGATGATAGCAGAAATAGGTAGTGTTGAATGCTATCCCTTCGCGACACTTTATCAAAAAGTAATTCGGGAACATGAAACATCAGCACGTTTGTTAGCTGAGTTAAAACTTATGCCTTTCGCTAAAAGTAGTTCGAGATAGCGCAGGATAGTTAAGATATTAATGCCATCTAAGGTCACATTGTCCGCACAAACAGATAACTTTTTACATATGTTTAAACATGTCGATATGATTTTATAGGGTTTTCGATGTTAATTGGTAAATTGAAGCGTCTCTATAACAAGGTTTGTTTGGTAACCGGTGCAGGGGGTGGGATTGGGCTAAACATTGCCGCTGCCTTGGGTAGGGAAGGTTGCATTGTGGCGCTTTCCGATATTGATACTAGTCGATTAGATATTGCGCGAATTGAGTTGATGAAGATGGGTGTAACCGTAGAGGTATTTGAGGCTGATTTGAGTCTGAAGACGGAATCGCTCCGTTTGGTTCAGGCCGTAGTTGCCAAATTTGGAAGGCTTGATATATTAGTTAATAACGCTCGTGCTGGCCGGCGGGCAACTTTTCATGACGAGACTGAAGACAATTGGGACCTGACATTAGCTGTTAATCTAAAAGCTGTTTTCTTTTTGGCACAAGCAGCCATTTCTTTTTTGCCAAAAGATGCGGCTATTATTAACATCGGCTCCGTTTCTGGAAAACTAGTTTCGCAGGAGGGTCCTAGTTATCAGGTTTCAAAGGCTGGTTTGCTTCATTTAACGCGCTATTTGGCAGTGAATAGTGGTAGTGTCCGTGTTAACTCGGTTTTGCCTGGTTTTATTGTACAGGATGAACATCGGCATCGCTACGAACGTGATGATTCAAAACAGATGAAATACAGGTCAATTGCTGAGGCACTTCACCCTATGGGGGGAGGGCCTGGTTACTCGGATGATGTTGCCGATGCAGTTATTTTTTTGGCCTCAAAGGAGTCTAAATTTATCACGGGTCAATCCTTGGTTGTGGATGGCGGACTGACTGTTCAAGACCCTACCAAAATTCTGTTTAAGCAAATGTGGGATGAACATGAAGCTTAATCTTGATAGCAGAGTTGCGATTGTAACCGGTGGAAGCAAGGGTATCGGTCGTCAAATTTCTTTAGCGTTGGCTGCGGAGGGTGTCAAAGTAGTCGTTGCCGCACGTGGCTTAGTTGCCATAGAAGAAACTTGTATTTTAATTAATAGTACCGGCGGAGATGCATTAGGCATGCAAGTTGATGTTACATCTGTGCCTGAAGTGAAGCATGTCGTGCACCAGACGCTTGAGAGGTATGGAAAGCTCGATTTTTTGGTAAACAATGCGGGTGGCGCTATCAAATATGGTTCATTTCAGGATTGCAGTGAAGTTGATTGGTTAGATTCGTTTAGATTGAATGTCATGGGTTGTGTGAATTTTGTTCAAGCTGGAGAGTCCGCACTTTTAATATCAGATCAGGCACGCATTCTGACAATTTCATCAATAACTGGGATACAGCCTGGATATTTTAATCCGCATTATTCAATCACCAAAGCTGCGACCATAAATTTGTCCAAGCACTTGGCCAATATTTATGCTGACAAGGGCGTTTGTTGTAATGTAATTTGCGCCGGGCCGGTCCACTCTGACGCCTGGAATCAGAATGTTTCTGCGCTTGCAAATGCCAAGTCTGTTAGTTTTGATGATGCTTACGCTGAACTCGAAGCACAAGAAAAGCGGAAAATACCGTTGGGCCGAATTGGTGAACCGGGGGACATTGCTGCTATGGTTGTATTTTTATTATCCGATCAAGCGAGTTGGATTACGGGGAGTTGTTTTCATGTAAACGGTGGTAAATACGCTGCTATGTCGTAGTTTTATTCAAGTACACATGTATATATCTGCAAAAGCTGCTGTTTTGGAAGAACTCGGAAAGTCTCTAGTTATTAGGGATATCAATTTGCCTAAGTTGCTTACCGGTCAAATTTTGGTGAAGGTTTTATTCAGCGGCGTCTGCCGCAGTCAACTTATGGAGGTTCGCGGCGGGCGTGGGGCAGACCCTTGGTTACCGCATCTGCTTGGCCATGAAGGCTCAGGCATTGTTTTGGCGATTGGCCCTACGGTGGAGAAGGTTAAGCCAGGTGACGCAGTTATCTTGGGTTGGATTAAGGGCAAAGGCTTAGATGCGCCCGGTGCTAAATATCAGTATGGCAGCCAAACGATTAACTCCGGGCCTGTCACTACTTTTTGTAATTACACCATTGTGTCTGAGAGCCGGCTGGTCGTTAAGCCTGCTGGCCTGCCTTTTGACACTGCCGTATTATTTGGCTGTGCGCTTCCTACGGGTGCCGGTATGGTTTTGAATGAATTGAAGCCTGCTGTTGACCAATCTGTGGTGGTTCTGGGTCTGGGTGGTATTGGTTTATCCGCTCTCATGGCACTGAAAGCGCTTGGTATCAAGACCATCATCGCCCTCGATATTTTCGAGGATAAGCTTGCATTGGCAAGGCAGTTAGGTGCATCACATGTCTTCAACTCAAATAGCGCCGAATGTCAGCAAGCTGTTTTAGACCTAACCAACGGTGGAGCGGCGGTCTGTATCGAGTCTGGCGGACAAGTTGCCAGTATCGAGTTGGGTTTTTCATTAATCCGTAAGAATGGTGGTAAGTTGCTGTTTGCATCACACCCTCCAGAGGGTGAATTGATTCGACTGGCACCCCACGAACTCATTAGTGGCAAGAAAATTGCTGGAAGTTGGGGTGGTGCCACTTCGCCAGATCGCGATATTCCAAAAATGTTTACCCTCTTCCAGGCTGCAAACATTTCATTGGATGCTTTACTCACCAAACGCTACTTGTTGGAAGATGTCAATGAAGCGCTGGATGACCTAGAGGCTGGCCGAGTATTTCGTCCTCTGATTGTCATGCAGCATCCTGAAGAGTTAAGTGACTGAAAAATATGACTAAACCCATCACAGTCTTCGTGTCAGGCTACTTCAACATCCTTCACCCTGGGCATTTGCGACTGTTTCGCTCAGCGAAGGAATATGGCGACCGCCTTTTCGTAGCAGTTGAAAGTGACCGCTTAGCGGGTGCTGCAGCTCATTTGCCTGAAGGTTTGCGATTGGACGGTGTGAAAAGTCATGGCTTGGTTGATGAAGCTTTTATCGTGGACGAGCCGATCGCTGAGGCAATTCTTCGCCTACGACCGGACATTGTGGTGAAAGGCAAAGAGCACGAAGTACGCCACAATCTCGAATTGGCGGCATTAGAGCAATATGGTGGTCAATTAGTATTTAGTTCTGGCGAAACACTTTTTTCATCGCTTGATCTTATTCGAAAGGAATTCCAGACCTTCGACTCGCGCTCCATTAGTCTACCTACTGAATATTTTTCCCGTCACGCTATTGACGAAGCCCGACTGGTAAATTTGCTAAATAGTTTTTCCAGTTTACAAGTCTGTGTGATCGGCGATCTCATCATAGACGAATACATCACCTGCGAGCCACTGGGCATGTCGCAAGAAGACCCGACGATAGTGGTGATGCCAATCGATTCAACTCGTTTTATCGGTGGGGCTGGAATAGTCGCCGCCCACGCAGCAGGCCTTAGGGCGACGGTTCAATTGATTTCCGTTACTGGCAAAGACGCCTCGCGTGATTACGCGGTAGAGAGTTTGGCTGCGGCGGGTGTTAAAACGCAGTTGCTGGTCGACGATACTCGCCCCACCACCCTAAAACAGCGTTTTCGCAGCAAGGGTAAGAGCTTGCTAAGGGTCAGCCACCTACACCAAGGAGCAATTTCTGCTGGCCTACAAAAAAAGCTCGTCAAGCTAATGGGGCAGGTACTGGACGGTGCTGATCTACTGGTTTTCTCGGATTTCAATTATGGCTGTTTGCCTCAGCCTTTGGTTGAACAGTTGGTGCGAATGGCCAAGAACCGGGGCGTGATGGTGGCGGCAGACAGCCAGTCCTCGTCGCAGGTTGGCGACATCAGCCGCTTCAAGGGCATGAACCTAATTACCCCAACCGAACGCGAGGCCCGCATCAGCACGCGCAACCGCGAAGACGGCTTGGTGGTATTGGCTGAGCAACTGCGACAACAGTCGGGCGCCCACAATGTGTTGCTCAAGCTGGGCGAAGAGGGCCTGCTGATCTATGCTGACCCGGCCACGGGCGATCGTTGGGCGACCGACCGAATAGGCGCCTTAAACAGCGCCGCCAAAGACGTAGCGGGTGCCGGCGACTCCTTGCTGATCGCCAGCGCCATGACGTTGGCCAGTGGCGGCACCATTTGGGAGGCCGCTTGCCTCGGCTCGTTGGCTGCGGCTGTACAGGTGGGACGGGTGGGTAACACCCCCTTACGCGTTGAGGAATTACTCACAGAGTTGACGTGATGCGGGCACTTCTTCTAGCAGCGGGCTTGGGCACACGCCTACGCCCTATGACCAACACTACACCCAAGTGCCTGGTCCCTATCCATGGACAAGCCCTGTTGGCCATTTGGCTGCAGCGCCTAGCCCAAGCCGGCCTAGGGCCATTCTTGGTCAATACCCACCATTTGTCCGACCAGGTCGATGCTTTTGTCGAAGCCAGCCCGTATCAGACGGACATTAGCATGGTGCATGAGCGCGATCTGCTAGGCACAGCCGGCACCCTGGTGGCTAATTTGGATTTTTTTGCCGGAGGGGATGGTTTGTTGATCCATGCGGACAACTATTGTTTGGCCGACTTTTCAGCGTTTGTGCAGGCGCACCACAGTCGCCCGCCCGAATGCCTGATGACGATGATGACCTTTCGCACCGATGCGCCCTCCTCCTGCGGCATCGTTGAATTGGATACGCGTGGGGTGGTGATGGGTTTTCATGAAAAAGTAGCCAACCCTCCGGGTAATCTGGCCAATGGTGCGGTATACATTCTTTCCGCCGAGTTGTTACGACGATTAGGATCGGATTTACGCGGCGTGACTGACTTCAGTACGGAGGTGCTAAGCCTACTTGTTGGAAAGATTTACAGCTACGATGCTGCTGCAACCTTTCTGGACATTGGCACGCCAGAAAACTATGCCAAAGCAAATTGCCCAACTACTGCCAAACTGATGTTGCCCCCGAATGGGTATTCCGGACGATCGTGACCGGTCATTCCGGTTTATCGTGACCGATGATTCTGGTTTATCGTGACCGGTTATTCCGGCTGATCGTGAGCGTCCGTTCTGGTTTATCGTGATCACTGATCCCGGTTTATCGTGACCGACCCCAAGGGCTCCCC
>SXGR01298486.1_pt1 | contig 16224 bp, 11 predicted proteins | sample 3174711 | NCBI WGS metagenome assembly SXGR01 (sample SAMN11356860, study PRJNA531348) | freshwater metagenome | isolation source: freshwater sample F1-60 | place: China: Fuxian Lake, Yuxi | collected 2017-12-25
GCAAACCTGACTCAAGCAAACCTGACTGGCGCAACAATGCCCGATGGAGCAATCCACTCTTGATTCCTAATCTCGATCAAGCTTTTTCCCGATTTTTGCATAAACAGTCCTTTCGGCGCAGACACTGTCTGGTTCGCCGGTGAAGTAGATCCCGCCGGGTTCAAGACAAATCTTGCTAAATCGTATTTTCTTGACCACTATATTTAAGAACGGAGGATGAGCCATGACTGATTGCAAAGCGATAGGACAAAATATCACTGAGCTTCGTAAAAAAGGAAAGCTCGACGAGGCTCTGAGTCTCGGTTATGCATCAATGGGAGATTGTGGAACGAGCTGGTCAGTGCGGGGTGCGCTTGCTTGGGTGGTAAGAGATGCAAAGGTAAAAAATTTCAATTCCCAGACGGGAGAACCACAAGATCTAATCGCCGCCGTGAGCGAAATCAAGACACTCAGCGATTTTGGTCTATACGGTGATATCTCTGTTTTTGTGATGGCCAGTTTTGATGCTGCAAATCATTTAGTTGAAGTCGAGCAATTTGATTCTGCTCTCTCTATTCTCGAGGGACTTGATCGTAATCAACTGAGCAAGCAGCCGAATAATTTCGAGGGAAAAAAATTCCCAAGTCAAATCCAGCGATGGTACTCAGGAATGGCAAAAGTACTTGAAAAGCTCGAGAAGTGGGAAGCGACTGCTGCTATTTGCGACGAAGCATTAAAGAGTGGGCTCTTTCCATCAGAAGCTGATGCCGTATGGTTTCACTACCGCATGGCGATAGCAAAGCTTGAATCCGATCCTGCATCAGCCCTTGTTGAAATAGATATTGTTGCGAAAATTAAACAAGAGTGGTGGGTTATCGGTCAACGTGGGCGCTGTCTACGAGCTCTAGGACGAGAACAAGAGGCTCTCGAAGCGTTCAAAACTGCGCTGGGTGGAATCAAGTCGAACAGTATCGCTTTTGGTATCAAGCTGCTGGAAGAAATGTTTGAACTAGTGACTGACTCTGACCTTAAAATTCTCATCGTGCAGACATTACGGAAGATTCGAATCGACTCTGGCTGGCCAATTAAAGAGAAGTATGAAGAGATGGCGGGGGAAGTTGGAGCTGGTAGTCCTTCAGACTTTTCTGTTGAGGATGCGTTGACAAAACTTGCCGATCGCACTACTTTTCAAAATATTCGCAATGCCAAGCCACGCGGCCAACAAGAACGTGTAGTGCTGATCAACGGCGTTACGGGAACAGTCATGCGACTCATTGGCGCTCCCCCCACAGCTGGATTTGTGAAGGTTGATCAACACGGCGATGTGTTTTTGTCAATGAAGGAGAACCCAGAACTGGCCTGGCCCCCAGCCATTGGTGCGAAAATCACGGGAAATCTTATTAAGGGCTATGACAAAAAGAAAGATCGCGAGAGCGTAAATATCGCTGACTCGCATCTTGTCGAATAAATAGCAACCATTACTCCGGCCGATATCTGCGCTCCAGGCAACGATCCGAAACGGGGCAACGATCACAGAGGTACCACATTTGATTTTGCGTGTCACCGAACAGATCATCGGCCTCAAGCCCATCTAAATTGGGCTTAGGCACGATCGAGTTTTGCTCACCGAAAAGCCTCTTTCCAACTTTCGCCCTTACCTGTCCAGGTTTCATTGCTGATCGATATGCGTCGGACAATCGATCTTGACGGTCGTGTGCACCCTCTAACGTGAGTAGCCACTCTGCGTAAGCCGACCGGTCATCTGGCCGTCGATTGATGCTGCTTCTTGCAGCAGTACGTTCGCGTTCGGCGTCTGTCATCCATGACCACAGTCGGTCGAGAATTCTCTTCCATTCATTCTCCCAACCTGTAACTCGCCCTTTGCGCACTTCGCTCTGAGGTAAGCCAAGAAGATTGCCGTACAGAATGCCCAATTGCCACATCGTTCGGTAGGCCGCTGAAGGTTTCAGCAGCCAATGCAAGGCTGTGCGTCGTGGACAAATCTCTGCGGAAGCAAGTGCCATCGACGCTGGATGACCGTCCGTACTCTTAATCTGGTCAAAGTAGTCATTCACTTCACCTTCAGTCGGCATCTTGTCCGTGACTATCGAGATTTTGGTCTTGGGAGTTCCCGAACGAGATGTCTTCAGACCCTCATTCACCACCACTCCACCTGCAAAAGCTCGGACGACCGGTCGCGCTTTTTCGACTTCTAATAGCAACGCAAGTAGTGGGGATGGATTGAGCTTCTCTCCAGCAGCTTCGGACAGCCACGAGAGCATCACTTCTCCATCAGATCCGTCTAGGGCAAGCCACAAAAGATAAAGGTCGCCAAGTCCGCCCGATCGATCGAGCTCATCAACAATTCGGATTCGCCAAGCAAGTGCCTCGTCGCCATTAGCAACCGCAATCTCATCTCGTCGGAAAGGCCAGCTAAAGAGTTTTGGTTTATACGGAAACACAGCGTCAGAGAGATTTGTGAGATGGACCTTGGGCTTCCGAGCAAAGCCGCAAGCCTCCAACCCTCTGAGGGGCGCCGACTGGGAATAAACGAGTCCAGCCTCAATTTTTGATCCTTCGATTTCGGTTTGACCATAATCAAGTTGCCTTCCAAGAATCATTGGAAGAATCTCACTAATTCGCGAAATCTGGACGCGAATATTTGGCGCAGTTGGCAGTCGGTTGAGAACACCCATAACTCTTTCCCATTCAGCGTCACCATACAATTCGGGCGCAACCGCACTTGTGCGAACTAGATTCACAAGTTCGTCGATTCGCTCTCGAGTTTCTACGTCAGCAGCCTGCGTTAAATCTTTAATCGCATTCACAATATTGCGAATTGACTCACTAAGCACTCTCCACTCTGATTTCGAGAGATCTAGCCACGGTGCGCGACGCAGATGATTTTTTGCAGCATTGACTAGATAATCCGAATCCGACTTCCTTAAGTCGCGTAACGGAAATCTCTCATCCGAATTGTGCTTAATAATTCCAGCGAATCCATGGGACTGTGGCAAATAGAACGCCTCAAGATCAGTCAGTCGAGATGCCCAATCGTCTAGCGATCTGCAGCCGGAGAAAAAAACCTCGCAAAGGGATAAAACCTCAGTAAGCGGCCGGTCAGAAATGTCCCCCGCCGAAGAATTGAGATAACCACCTTCCACAAGGTGAGACATAGTCTCGTAGTCAAGGCCCGACACCACACCATCTGCCGTAACCCGAACGCACTCCTGTAACCCAAGGAGGAAACGACCTATAGGAAGATGCAACAGCTTTCGGTCATCTCGCTCACCAGAAATTCGTCCAAGACGGCCAATTCTACGATTCAAGTCACTCGCTGCCGCCGCAAAAACTTGGCGTTGAACTCTCCCCTCAGATCCTTTGTCGGTATCGGACTGCCGCACATGGCGGGCGAGATCTGTAACAGACCGAAACGGAAAAATATTCAGATTCGCCGGCAAAGTTGGCCGCACTCCGGCTAAGACCGCCGAAAAAAATTCTGCCCGTGGATCAACTTGCCGCTCCGAGAGTGTGGTCGTTGCCAATGAGATCAAGTGTTGGCTTTCAAAGAAGAACCGTCGCCAGATTTCAAATTGAGGCCCAACTCCGTCATCGTGCACAATAAAAACCTGCTCGATACCCATTCGCGATATCAGGTCAAAAATCGCCCACTGAAGTGGCGAATAGAAATAAAGGCCGTGATAGGCGATCTTTATTTTCTCTTCAGCTTCGAAACCAAAAGCCTTGCGCAGCAGGTCTTCAAGATTCTTTCTTGCCCGCTGCGAGTCTCTTACCTTACTTGGATCATCATGATCAATAAACAGATAGTCGAGTAACACATGTGAATCTGGAATCCGTTCTGCAACTTTACACCAAACGTTTTTTGCAATTCCACCCTCTAGCGACCTCGGATTAAGATTTTCCGGCCGAAGACCAACTTCAATCAGTTGACGAATAGCCTTGGCGATCGCACCGCCTGAATCGAACACACTTCGAAGTTCTGACGAACCCTCCGACATTTGCTGAAGTGATTCATGAATTACCTCTCGAATCATGATGTTCAGGTCCAACTTGCGGCTGTTTAACTCGTCATACCACTCCATCAAGGTGTTTAACCACCCTGGGAAAGGGAAGGCCCAAACCTTTTTTGGATTTGGGTGTGGCTCCTCTGGTCGACCAGGGAACCTCTCGGGGGACAGCGAATGGCCACGCACTAACGAGAACTCCAATGCATCAATAATTGCTCCAAGCGGAAGAGCGCGTCTAATCCCTACAGTTTGCAATTCAAAAGTCAGTTCCTGCGTCACTGAAAAGTGCGCAACTGATTCGAAGTCCCACCCAATATCTTTCGAGAATACGCCTAACAGCGTTTTATGATCGACTGAATCACATGTAACGTACCGAATTGGCGCTATGCCTGACTTTGCGGTCATGAGACTAAGTCCGCCCAACAGTCCGGACTCGACAGTGCACCACCACTGGGATAGATAATCGTCAATTGCTTTTTTGCCCGAGTCATTGCAACGTAGAGAAGTCGTGTTTCCTCTTTGACTGTTTCAGAGCGATCCAAAGCCTCAAATTTTGCATCAATGTTTTTATCAAGCAAATGCCCGGCCCTTCCGCGACCGTGCCACCACCGCCAACCAACTCGCCTTTTGCCCGACGACGAGACCAGGGTGACACTCGTTCGCTTTTCAGCAGTGAATTTCATGTCACAAAATGGGATCACGACCGCATCAAACTCACGACCCTTTGCTTTGTGGACTGTAATTGCAAGTACATCTGGAGCGCTTTCAGAATCAGGCTCTTCCTCGTCTCGGTCAGTATTTGCTTTGTGGTTCAGCCAATTCAAAGCCTCCAATAAGGACACAGATCCATCTCCAAATGCGTCGTCGAGCAACACCATGGCATGATCAAGGTTTCGTTCGTATGCGGTAGGGTTCGAATCACCTAACGCAGCCAACCAAACATGAGGCTCAAACACTAGGTCAAGCTCAGAAAGCATCTCGAGCATCGGAAGTGTTTGAACAAGCTTGGACAACGATTTCACCCGCCGCTCGAACTTCGCTATGTCGGTGCGATTCATCTGCTTACCCGTACTCGATGCAAGTCGCATGCCCCATGATTGAATTTCGCCAGATGCAAGTGGCTCGATCCAGATCTCATCGACCGTGTCGGCGTCAATATATCTTCTCAATCCTCGCCCATCATCAAGAGCGTGCTCTTCGAAATAGTGGTAAATCGCAATGCCCCAGACAGTCTCGAGAAGTTCCAAAAGATTTGCCAAATCTGAAGGACTTGTCAAAGCACGAAGCAGCACCCGAAGCTCTGCGACAGCTCGAGTTCGGTAAAAATCACCACCCTTTGAAATTTCGCAATTGATTTTAAACCTGGGTTGATTTAGAAATTCCTTAACCTGAACAGCTTGTCGATTTGTTCTACACAAGACAGCAATCTTCGATTCACCGCCAACCCTGCTTGACCACGACTCATTCATCCATGAACTGACTTCGTCCGCCATAAGTTGAAGAGCCGTATTGCGCCTACTGCTAAAACCACTATTGAATCCAACTTTTTTGAGCTCAGTGCCCGAACGAGCAAGTTCGTGAGAAGGCTCCAGCCTGGACCCAGACGGAAGCTCGAGATGACCGCTAGCTGACCAAGAATCAAAAACATTTTGCATCGAATTAAGCAAATTTCCGTCAGTGCGAAAGTTTCTCACCAACTGATACTCCCTCATCGATGTTCCCAATTTGTTGCGAAGCAGCTCGAAAGCATCGCCGGCAGCACCACGAAAACGGTAAATCGCTTGCTTTGCGTCGCCAACCACGAAGAGTCTTGTACCACGCTGCCGAAGATTTAGTGCGAGATCTATCTGTTGTTCATCTGTGTCTTGGAACTCGTCGATGAACAGATATTTTGGCACAGTCAGTTCATCGCTGCTCCCACTACGCGGGCGCACCAAGTCGGCCGCAATTGAGAGAAGCTGGTCGGTTGGAACAAGCTTGCGCTCGCGACAGATAACTCGATACTTACTTGCTATCTCATCGATAATTTCTGGCAATTTGGCACCGAAACTCTTAGCCCAGTTATGTTGACAGAGATTAGGGGCCCAGTCCAACGCTGCAACCTGCGAGGATCCGGGTCGCAGCTGAAGAACATTCGTGCCATTGCGAACAAGTGACTCCCAAACATCGTTTACAAAATTGTGAGCCTCGTGGATCTCAGGAAACTCCTCTCGCTCTTCTACCGACAAACTAAAGAACGAATTGTTAACCGCCCCACGCACCAGCTCATTAAACCTTTCGTAGTCGGTGCCGACAGTGAAGTCTGCGGCGACACCCTCTCTAGGGCCAAGCACTTGGATTAGTTTCTTGGCAAAAGCATGGATTGTAGAAATATTTGTAGACCCCAGTTGCGAGAGCCAAGCGAGCACTGGCATAGCACATCTTGCGCAAAGACGCCGACGCAAGACAAGCGACCGCGTAATTCGCTGACGCATTTCACGTGCGGCCTCCCGCGTGAACGTAATGAGCACAATTTCATCGAGACGTAAATCATAAGGAGGATTCTTTTCAACGGTTGGGGAAGGCTCCATTACCGAAGAGGTACAAAGTAAGTAAATGATTCGTTCCGACAACGTTTCAGTTTTCCCCGAGCCAGCCGATGCAGAAACCACAACTGGATGATCAAAGTGAGCTGAGTCTGCATGCGCATGAACGATCGCATACTGCCGTGTGTTGATGTTGCCGGCAGCCTCAGCATCTTTCCAGAGTTTGTCGAATTCAGACCGAACTCCATTTTGCGTCGGTACCCCATCGATTTGAAGTGCGCCAATCAACTTACGATCGACCGCCTTCACTACTGACACCTCAAGTAGTGAACTTCCGATCAAAGCGTCACAACGCGCACGCTCGTGAGAATAGTGATTCTTCCATCCCAGATCGTCAGTAATGATAAATACACGTAAGCCGAAATCTGTCAACGCCAAAACTTTTCCGAGAGCGACAGATGGTTCGACGGAACAGTGGGCGTACAAAACTGAATACCGCGGGAATGATTCAAGACCGATTTCTCTTCGAAGTTGCTCGAGTTCGATTTGCGCATCAAGATCACCGGGTTCACCCAGTCGAACCAACGCAGTCTTCGGCTCGGAGCTGCTCATTTTGTCGATATCGCCGATGAATCGAACAGCATCGTCGAGTTCTGGTCGAGAACCTGTCGACATCTCAAGCATGACGTGCACTGGCCAGAGCACCGCATCAATAACTTCAGGTTCACCCAACTTGTTGGGGATTTGGAACTGTCGGGTTCGTGCAGCTTGTTGCAGATCTCGAACTTCAGCTCGAAGCCAACGGCCAGACACATAATTACCCTCGTACACGATGACTTGAACAGTGCATGTCGGAGCCCCCGCGTTTGCGAGAGCGAGATAGTCGGCAAAGACTTCTTGCGCAACCCAAAAATAGCTCGTGCCTTCCGCTTCATCCCGCCAAGCCGCCGCTCTTTGCTTGACCTCCCAATAGACCTCATCGCCAGATTCCAAAGTGACCTTGAAGTCAGGACTTCGCACTTGTCGAACGCCTACCGTTACGCGAGGTGCCCCATCTCGTTTTACCGCTCGATCAGCTGGCCGCACGGGTGGGGTCGGTCGATCATTCGCCCAATGAACTGTGTTCGCCCCATGGCGACTCTCCAACCAGAGCCCTACGGCAATCTCACATCTAAACCAGAGATCTCGATCATCAATGTCAAACTTTGTCATTGATTTCAGTCTTGTATCTCTTCATCTTCGGAAGGGCCGTCAGCCAACGCCCATCGCCGCTGTCCCAACTCTGACACCAGGCATTCGCTTTCTTCATTAGTCAACACTTTGGTAAGGAACACTCGCCCAAATCTGCGATCCTCGACTATAGCGAAGTGATTATCTCGGCATTCGGTCTCCCAACTTCGGTCGACTTCGAGCCGTTTCTTCATTAGATCCAGAATTCTATTGCCTGCTTGCAGGTGCAAGCTGCGAACTTCAGATATGGCTGTGTAGTCAGATTCTTGAAACGGTATTGAAAGGGCAAGACACAGCGTTCGGTAGCGATCAAGTGATTTTGGGCCGATGTAATAAGAGCTCTTGTGTACACGCAAATAGTATTCGGGAATCTGAATTCCAGCTTCACGAAGACGTTGCGCCGATGCAGGATCACTCGCAGCAGTAGCAAGCGCCTTCTTGAAGCGATCGCTGACGTCTCGCCACTTTGAATAATTCCTTTGCGCCAAACTTTCAGCGATCTTCCTAACTTCGTCCCGTTGCGGATCGTACCCCTCATTTCCCGAATCGTCGGTGGGAAAGTCTTCCCGGAGTACAAGAATGCTGCCTAATGGAACATGAGCAGGGTCATTCACGGTTTCGAAGAAAACTCCATAGTCGTCAGGAACCAGGATTCGAGCGTTCGGTGGTAGCGACTTAGCAAATGCCACAACCCACTCACCAGCATCTTCTTCAACTTCAGTTCCAGCCGCAAGTTTCCGCAAAGGTCCTTCGATTGTAATGAGTCGACATGAAACATCAGCTAACGCAGATCGACGGACCTTTCTCACAGATCGAACTTCCGCAGAGCCCCAGTATGTGACCGACCCCGAATTTCGAGTAACAATCGTTGGGGCTTTTATTTCTGGGCGAACGACATAATCATTTAAGTCAAACTTCTGCCCTGCTGACCATGTGATGACAACAAGTTTGCTCGCCGCAGGCGCATAGTAAATCCATGAAATTTCTTTGGCAACATCTTCCTTCGACTCAAACGTGTGATAGGGCCTCTGCTGGGTACTAAGCAATATCCCCACATCCCAAAAGCCGACGGTCCTCAACTCCCGTAGGTCAACTAAGTCATAATCAGCGTCCCTCACTTTCAAATAATTTTGCAAGACCTTTGGGTGCTTAGTTGACGACACGACCACAAGTCGATCGGCATCAATCAAATTCAATAAGTCATGCTTCGCCATGAGGCCTCGAAGATCACTGACTGGGTGATCCACTTTCAACAAGACATTTATAGATTCGACCAATGCAGCCCACAACTCGGCTGGTTGGGCATGCGAGGCTGTTATGACATCGACTATGTCGCGAAGTCCAAGCACTGCATCGTATGGTGCTATCGGAGTCTTGCGAAGTTCATACAAGGCAGTCTTAGTCCTTGAAACAATTGCGGTATGCCTATCGAGAGATCCGCTTTTACGCAGAGCTTTTATGAGGCGCTTAAGAGCTGCATCAAAATCCTCTAAAGCTGTCCATTTGACTTCGATTGTGTGAACCTCAAGCGACTCAGCTGCCCGAAAGCGTTCAATTGCGGTGTCGAAGTCGCGTGCCATTTATACATCTCCAAAGTCTGTGTCATCGTCTTCAGTAGTCGAATCGATTGTGTTGTCGGGATCGTCTGGCGGAAGAACGAGAGATAGTTCTGCCCGTAGCCCAAAACTCCTTGGCATGTCTTTGGCGGACGCAAGATTTATCGATGAATTGTGGACTGTATTCTTCGACGCCTCAATGTCGGCGCTTGGGACTCGCCGATTTATGATTACGATTGTCGGCGCACCCGAAAATGCAGACATCTTTCTTCGGTAAAACGCCCTCCACGATGTGTAGATCACGAGCCGCGGTCTGAAGCTTCTCATCCACGCCAAATCTCGTGCGGCGTCAATTGTCAAAAAGCTATAGGGATGGTGAAGAACACGTTCCCGATTTGAAGCCCCCGGCTTTGAGTATTCCAAAATCGGAAGAACTCGCAGATCAATCCAGTGAGGTGCAAGCTCGAGCATCGCCTTCCGCTGCTTGTCGACATATTCAAGGCTCTCACCTACGATGACAACAGGAGAGAGACAATGTGATGCCCACCAACTCTCTGTTGACTTGGCAGTGCCTTTGGGCAAAGTCCGGAATTTTCGTCGGATATTCTCCCAATCTCGACCAACAAAGACTTTTTTAGCTCGGTCATCTGGGACACCATTCGGAAGGCGCAGCACCGGGTGGTCAGTTAAGCGTAAATATCCATCACTTTGGTACATGAGTTGAGGGCTTCCTTGGAAGTCCTCCCGCATCAGCGTCACATCTAGGTCACGAATCTGACTTTTCCCGTCGAAAGCAACAGCCCTAAAAGTTTCACCCAACTTCGCACAAGGGTCTGCAATTTTTGAGGGAGCCAAAAAAGCTCCAGCCATCATTAACGGTGCAACATACTGACCGGTCGGCACCGACAGGAAAACATTCAAACATCTCTGACCCGGCTCGACATTTGGAAAAGACGCAAGTTCCTTTCCCAATGTCATAGCTGACAACGCCCACTGTGGAATTGGCGACTTCTCAAAATCGTTCGACATCATTAGCTAGCGGTCGCTGTCGGGATTTGGAAATAGTCGGAAGAGGGTCTCTTTAATCTGATCTGAGAGCTGCTCATCACCCTCCAAAAAATTGACGCTAGTTCGTTTTGTGCTGATTCCAGAATTCTTGTAGTACACAAGTAAGTCGCACCGCTGTCCGCTAAGTCCGTTGGCACTTAACCTCGCCCTAAACTCTTCGATCTGCTTCCATGTGACGGTAATTCCAACTCCCCTAAGTTCTTCGGCAAGTCGTTCAAAATCCCTCAACGCACTTTGTGGCATCCCATCAAATGTCTTCTGAGGATGAAGGGAGAGAAAATAATCCTCAATCCTCGCTTTTAAATCGGTCGCCTCCGCGACTGGCGCCCAATCTTTTAAAGAAAAGACACCGCTTTTTTTTCGATAAATAGAGCACGTGATGTTGGATCGTTCTGGATCGTTGATTTGAAGAGTGACCGCAAAGTGATACTGCGTAAGCCCGACGATACTGGGAATGTAGTCGGGTGCTTCATCACCAACAATTTCACAGAATTTTAATTGCCAATCATCATCGGCCATTTTCAATCAAGCCCCATCCCCTTGCGAGACTTTCCAAATGTCCCCACCACAAATGCCCCTGTTGTTCTAATAACGTTAGTCGCAAGATATGCTCGCCCGCACAGCTCAATTCTTAAAGCAAAACCTATAGGCTCCGTATCGTGCCGAGACCATTAGCTGCTAAGAAAAAAGTTGAAGCTTTATTGACGGCTGCGTGCATCGAAGGAAATAGTCGCCTCGGCCGTCATCGCGTTGCATATTCTGACGACTCAAAGAAAAACGAAAGATTTATCGTTGAGGTTTTGAAGTCTGTTGCCCCATCAGTGGGTTTCGAAGCCGACTCTATTAAACACTTAGGCGGAAAATCATTTCCAGATGTATTGATCGAAGGCACTCGAATCGGCATCGAACTTAAAGGCAGCCTTAAGGGCGGCGCGATCACGGGTAACAGCATTTACTCCGGTTCGATGGTTGAAGACCTCGAGAAGGTATACATGCTCTACTGGATAAACGACCGGACGCCAAAACTGGGCTTCCGAGATTACTTTGATTGCGTATTCGATGCCAAAGTCACCCACTCTCCTCGTTTCGCTCTCCGAATTGATCTACCAGCGGGCGAGTCAATGTTCGGCACTGGTTCGCAACAATTGGGATTTGAGGCATCGGACTGGCTGAGTGGGGATGCAAAGTATGTTGAACGAATCGTTGTCGAGATTCGCCGTCGCGCTCTGGAGCGAGACGAAATCCCCTGGTGGGTTGTCGCCGACGCCGAGGGCATGAGCGCCATCGAGATTGATAGCAACGGAGGACTCGGTGGTATCCGATCGCTGAGAGGCATTGGGCGTGAGGCCAGTTTCTCTTTGCAAAAGACGCTTTTCTTGGGTTTCCCTGAAGTGCTTTCAGGTGGTTCTGCTGCACATTCAATCGCTATCGGTTGGGCTATCTCTCAGAAGTCGGTGATTGTAAATCGTGACGTGTTTAGTGCCGGCGGTAAGCGAACGGTCTCCCTCTCTCATCTAAGAATCAAACCGAAGCTGCCCGGCGTGGTGAGCAATTGCGCAGACAAGCTCGCCTGTGATGCCAAGGTATCGCTTCAGGATTTGTCAAGCATTGGGGGCACTCTATTTACCAGTCCAAGTCAAGTTGTGCGTCGATTCGAATCGGCTCTTCGAAAGGGTGAGATGCTCGACCACCTATTCGAGCATCTCACTGCCAGCGAAAAGTTAAAGGTTAAGCGAAAAACTTTCGTCAAAGAAATGACCGACTACTTGGTTGAACAAATCGACCCAAGCACTTTGGTCTAGCGTTTGAACACGTCGTCCCAAACCGCATCAAGACGAGCCGCAAGACGGTATGCAAGAAGCGGCGGAACAGCATTTCCGATTAAACGATAAGCATCCGACGCAGAAACTGAACCGGGTCGTACAAATTCATAATTATCGGGGAAAGTTTGTATACGGGCACATTCGCGAACAGAAAGTCGACGTTCAGGCAACCCCATCTTTATTTCCTCTGATTGGCCACCATGAGATTTTGAAAGACGCCTATATTCGATATTTCCATGATGTTCGGCGCGAATTGTTGGGCCAGGTCGATCAAGTGAAACCTCACTCTGACCTTGAAGTCTTCGACCCATATATTTAGCTTGAGAAAAAGAACGATGTGACAAATCTGTACTCTCTCCCGGCTCTGAAAGGCCAGCAAACGCTTTGCCACATGTTGCAATCGGACGCAAACCAACGGCATCTCCATGTGTTTTCTCCGGATAGAGGTCGAGATCATTCGGTAGTTGACCAGTTTTATCAAAGTATCGAATTACATCTTTACGAACCGCGTCACGGCGCAGTCCGATAAATATCACTCGCTCGCGAGTCTGGGGCACACCAAAATCAATCGCTTTCAAGACTCTTGCGGGTAGCACAAGATAAGGGCTCTTTCGAATACTCGCAAAATCCTGTTCTATAACCTCTTTGGCATCACCAAGCGATACAAGGCCCTTAACATTTTCTGCATAAAAAATCTTTGGTCTGGTGTGTCTGACTATTTCACGCATCCAGAAATAAAGCATCCCACGATTTTCTGCGGCTGGTTCTTCAATATCTGCGTCAATCAGCGACTGGTTTCCGCGATGGCTCTTGTTTGACTTGAAACCGAGACGTTTGCCTGCGACACTGAAATCATTGCAAGGAAAACCACCAGTTACGACATCAAGTCCTTGCAAATGTGATGGCACATTCTTTGAAAATCGCTTTGCTATCTCGACAACACTTTCGAGGTGATAAACATCATCGACTTTCTTTCGACTTGAAAAGAATTGCGTCCAAGCCGCCTGAGCCTTTGGATAAACATCGCAGGCAAAAAGATTGTCAAATTTAAGTCGTGGCAGGTCTACCATGCGTGATCGGCCAGTAAATTCATCAGCTTCAATCTCTGACAAGCTTGCTCGCAGCACGGAAAATTTGCCCTCGAACCCGAGATCCATACCCCCGCAACCCGAAAACAGTGAGGCAACTGAGCGTGTGGTCACAGAATCAACTCGGCATAGCTTGTGTTAATCATGTCCACGGAAGATTAGTGGCAGGGTGTCAATAGTTATGACATCGCTATGTGTTGTTAAGTTCTGCGTCATATGCGATTTGAGAAGCAAATTATGGTCACAATTGGGCTAACCTTTCAATTCATGTCCTTAAGCAGTCTGAGTGAATTTCGATTATGGCTAGCGGCGCAAAACCGATGGAGTACGAAAGCCCAAAACGATCTCGTCTCGCGACTTAAGCGAGCCGACAAAATTCTTGCGGTAGATGCTGCAACATCTTCAGGTGAATACTTAAAGTCCTTAAAAAACTCCGTTGAAATAGCCGACATACCCCGTTCGTCTCGCACGGGGATGTACGCTGCGGCAAGTCTGTACTTCGAGTGGAAAACATCTCGCTAAGTTCCCGCAAAAAACTACTATTTTTTCAATCAACCGCTTCCTAGCACTTATTTGTAAGCGTCAAAACTAATCGGCTTGACCTTTTTTGTTTGGTACCCAATACTCTTGAGGCACTTTGGTCGAATAGCGATCATAGACTTCAAGTTGCTCTTCCTTGAACCGCTTAATGTCAAACTCTAATTTGAGTTCTCTTTTCCAGGTGCAAACACCATCTATTTTTTCGGCAGATTTACATTCGGCCTGCAAATGAAGCTGTGACAACTCTTTTGCCTTCTCAAAAAATTTAATTGTTGAGTCAACTCCAAACGCTATTTGCGACACTGAGTTGAAGTCGAGTTTCTCACTCTTCATAGCTGCAACAGCTTGCCTGAGTTCCGAGCTACGCATCTTGGCTTGAACAACACGTTGGTCGCCATCAAGAATGTCTTTTACTTTATTCGGTGTAAATTTAGCCGTAATTTTGTTAAAAAAGTACCTGTTATAGAGATCAGGTTCGCTGTTCTCTAGTTTCTCTTTTGAAAAATTTGCCCGGTATCGGGTTTCGTATGTTCCACCATCAGATGTATCCTCACCGCGCTCTTCGGCTTCCTTCATCGCTTCTTTAAACTCCTCAAATGCGGTACCCGACTCTGTCGATATCAAGTGAGCGACTTGATACTCACGCAACCACCTTTGCGCCTCGTCAGTTGCGGGTATATTTCTGCCATCGGAAATGACGCTCTGATTCATGAACCCATCACGTAACGATGCGATTTGACCCGAAAACATGTCGCGCAACTTCTCCGCATACTTTATGGCGCCACCCAACGTCTCGTCATTAAATTTAAACCATTCTCCGCGCACACCATGCTCGATGTAGTGCCAGTGAAGATACTTTTCAACAGCCCTTACACATTCAGTTTTAAAGTGGCTCACCAGTACTAGGTCTCGCGGGTTTGCAGTCTGATGTTCTTGCTTTCGTTTAGTACTCTCTCGAGAAAGCTCAACGAGACCGATCTTTATATACGATGATTCCTCTCCCGATAGGACATCAATTTCGCGCAGAAAATAAATTTCGCCCGGATTTATTACTGATTCTTTGATCATAAATACCTTTCATTTGTTTAACTGGTAAAAATTGCGCCTGTTATATTGGCTCCACCAAAGCACGCGCCCTCAATACAAGAGCCTGAAAAATCTGCGCCTCGCAGGTCGGCGCCACTAAAGTCAACGTTGCGCAAACTTGCTTTGCGAAAGGTCGCCGCACCCAGAGTCGCTTGACCACAGTACTTTGTTCCCTCACCGATGACATCAGGAGCACATTTTGCGCCGACGAAAGTAGCTCCATCAAGTTGTGCACCATCAAAGCATGCAGCTGATAGGTAGGCACCATTGAACGAGGCTCTCAACGCTGTTACTTGCGTGCAATCTGAGCGCCGCAAATCTGCTTGTTCGACGCACGCATCACTCAGGTCTGCGGCATCGAGCAAACACCCATAGAGATTAGATCTTGACAGATCTGCTCCAGTGAAGTCTGACGAACTGAGTTCACTCGGATAACACTCATCGACCATGTGATGCTTCGTATGCACTTCACCGGCGCCCAAGTATCCACTTGAAAAAGATGTGTCGCTTAAATTCGTGCAGGAAAAATCTACAGACACCAGATTTCTTGATTCGCCGAAATTAATTCCAGAAAAGTTTTTCCCTGATTGATCTGAGCCAGATACGACTATCTTGTGATCTTCTACTTCCAATCTTCTCTCCTATCAATTCCAAATGTTAAATTCAAAACTATTGATTATGCGCTGGACAAATATTGATCTTCTTGTAATGACACCAATCACACAACTTAGTTACATTGCATTTAAATTGGCTCGTTGCACAAGATTCGTCAATACTCGCACGAGTTTTTACAATCATTTGTCGAGTATTTTCAAGATGCTCCTGGGTCACCTCAAACGAATGCTTGACTTTTTTTGACAGATAATAAAGCTCAAGAGTTGATGTCGGCTTCTGTTCGGCTTCTCTAAGCATTAATGCATATGCAAGCAACTGAAACCACTTTTCTTCCTCAGCAACATATTTAGAGTCCGGAACTTTCCCAGTTTTATAATCAGAAATCACGACTTTGCCATCGACGTCAAATGCAAAGCGGTCAATGTAGCCCTTCATTGCAACGCCACTGACTTCGGTCAAGACTTCAACTTCTTGCCCTTCAAGAGTTGTCGTGGTTGGATCTTCAAGTTCCCACAAGTTGATCATGGCCTGAAACGCGCTCTGCTTAAAGCCAGCGATTGTGTCGTGCTTATCCACTAATTCGTTCACCTTTTCTGCCCAACCATGATTTGACCAGCGGTCCGTCGCGAGTCTTTTAATGGTCTCTTGGGTTCGATTTTTGGGAGTTTCTTTGTACAGGTACTCCA
>SXGR01207721.1_pt1 | contig 16222 bp, 15 predicted proteins | sample 3174711 | NCBI WGS metagenome assembly SXGR01 (sample SAMN11356860, study PRJNA531348) | freshwater metagenome | isolation source: freshwater sample F1-60 | place: China: Fuxian Lake, Yuxi | collected 2017-12-25
CAAAACCCTCGCCCTAGCACTGCAATCGCACAGACCACGCGAAAACTGTCAGTAGAGTTAGCGTCGCGCCCGGGTAGCTCAGTGGTAGAGCAACGCACTCGTAATGCGTAGGTCGCGGGTCCAATTCCCGCCTCGGGCTCAAAACTAAGATTTGAGGACGTAATTATGAAAAAAATAGTATCCGCACTTTTCCGAAAGATCACTGAGATTCTCTACTTCGAATCTAGAAGGATCGAATATTTCGAGCGTATCTTGATTAACCAAGGTCGAATACTAACAAATCAACAAATTGACAAATTGACAAATCAACAAATTGACATAAAAGATAGAGAGTTTTCAATCTTTTCCCAATTTGGAGAAGACGGCATCATTCAATGCTTGGTTAATTCAATTGATATTAAGAACAAGACATTCATCGAATTTGGGATAGAAGATTTTTCGGAATCAAACTGTCGATTCCTCATGATGAAAGACAACTGGCGAGGATTTGTTATAGATGGTAGTGAGCGCAATATCTCACGATTAAAAAAGAGTTACTACTACTGGAAATACGATTTGCATGCGATTTGCGCATTCGTCGACAAAGACAACATTGAGGATCTTCTAGATCAAAGCGGATTTGATCACGACTTAGGAGTGTTGTCAATTGACCTCGATGGTGTTGATTATTTCATTCTTTCCTCCATCACGAGATTTAGACCTCGCATACTTATCTGTGAGTTCAATCCAATATTTGGCCCCACACGAAAAGTGACCGTTCCTTATGGCGAAAGATTTAAGAGATTCGAACGTCATTATTCGGGTCAATACTGGGGCGCTTCGTTATCTGCATTAAATGATGTCGCCACCAGCCTGGGCTATGGGTTGATTGGAACTAATTCGGCAGGGCATAACGCATTCTTTGTGCGCGACGATCTGATCAGGCCACCGTTCCATCGCATAAACCCAGAAAGGGCCTTTAAATTCCCTACCTACCGCGATAGTCGTGATGAAAAAGGGGGTCTAAGTTTTATCGACTTTTCTAATAGGCAGAGATTAATTCAAGGTTTGATGGTATTAAATATAGAAACGCAATCGCTTGAAACATTTTAGATAAACAAGACCCAAAAGTCATGCCCACTTATCACTGAAGTCTGAAAATCATCTTGGGCTCAAAAAGTCTCCACTGAAACAATCCAAGATCAACTTCCCCTCTAGTTTCAAACTCTGGATTAAATAGTTTGCACTTACCTTTTGTTGACATTCAGATGAAAGCCTGGCGCGAAGTTTGGAATCATTTAAAAGCCTTATAACTGAATTGGAGAAATCTTGAGCAGAATCTGCAATGAGAAGATGTTTGTCATGTGAAAGCTCTAATCCTTCAGATCCCAATGAGGTTGAAACGACTGGCACTCCACATACAGCAGCCTCTAAAATTTTGTATCGAGTACCTGATTCAAAAAACAATGGAACAATGCTCACATCCATCGCTCGTAGATAGGGGGTCAAATCATCTAGTCGTCCTAAAACCGTCACATTATTACCCTCGTAACTACCAAATCTTTCTCGCGACTGATTTCCTGCAATGTAGAAATGTGCATTCGGTACTTCCTTTTCAACCACTGGCATTACATTCTCTAGAAACCATCTACACCCATAATCCATAGGACTGTACTTATGACCAAAAGTCCCAGCAAGATAAATTGATAATTTATTCGATTGTATTGCTGTGCTGGCATCAGCCTCATACATCGTTGCGTTCACTACATTTGAAAAGCGCATAACCTTACTTTCGTTACTAGCAAGACTTTGATAAACATCTAAATCAATTTCTGAAACGGCCGTGATCAAATCAGAAACTTTAAATAATGCGAGTTCCCTAAGTTGTATCAACTTCCCAAGAAGCATGTAATACGGCTTTTGCCAGTATGGAACGTATGGAATTCGCCGACTTATAAACCGCGACCACACGCTGTCGGTATCGCATATGATTCGCGCCGCCGGAAGCAGCCTTCGAACTCGCTTGATCAATGAATACGATATATTTCCATAACCAAACCAAATTACCGAAATATCGTGCTTATTTGAATAGTCAGCAATAGCCAAAGCCTGTTGGTTGATTCGAGGGTCATAGATCTTGCGAGACAATCGATGCGCAAAATCAAACAATTTAATTGAAGCTAACGTATGAGATTGGGGACTTAGCCTGACAAAATCGTTACTATTCAGCCTCATAAAATCGATCAACTTTTCTTCCGAATTTGAAGACGGCCTATGCCGCGATAGAACTCTCAAATCGCATATTTGATTCAATGCCACTATTGAGTTTGCTATTCTCAATTGTGGACCACCCAATGCGGGGTACTCTAAGAGTGGAGTTGTATAGAGCACCTTTACCATTCGGAATGTCCACTGGAATTTACAGATGTTTTCTTGTTTTTCTTGATTATTTTGGCAAGTTTCATTCTGAAAAAAAGCGGTCCGCGGGCAAACTTCATTCTTGAATCGATTTTTGAATACCTTTTTTGAGCGTCTACTACATCTTTTCGATATTCTTCGATAATACTTTCCAATGCCTCTTGTGTGCTTTCACTAAAACTACGTGTTGAATGCTTACTTAAACTTTTCCCACCGATATCAAATCCGCTAAAATGGAGCAGTTTCACTGTTTCTCCTGATTTCAAAACCAATTGGCCATTGGTCGTTACTCCAATTTGCCTTTCATGTAAATTCCAGTACGCCACATTTATACCTCGATCCATAATTAGTGAAACTGCATTTTCAAAGAAATAGGGAAGCATTGAGATCCAGAGCTGATCTGCATATAGGCCCACCTTTGGGGCTACGAACCATTGACTTTCTACCTTTGAAATTAACCAGTTAATAACTTGTTTTCCATAATTAGAATTTCGGATTAGAATTACTCCACCGTTGATATGTCCACTCCGAATTATGTCTATATCATTTGGTGAGCAGGAGTCATCTGGATACGGATTGAAAATATGAGGGCTTAGTAACACATCACCCGGAATTTCAATTAAATTTCTCTGAAGCGAATCGAGTATCAAAACATCGGGGTCTAAAAATAAGACGTCTTCGCCACGCAATAGAAAAAACTGAATCCCTACAACTTTCATTGCGCTACAAAACTCCAAGGCGCCGTAATAGTGCCGAAGTTGATTCATATTTATTAGTCCAAGATCGTTAGGACTCAACAACTCAATATTCTCTCCGATTAGGGTTTGAATTTTGAATCGATTATCTAAGTTTAAATCAGGAACCACTATGGATATATCAAAACCTGAGTGTAATCTACAGAAGGATTTGATCATTACTTCTGATAAGTGAATATGAGATATTGTTGCAACCGTAAACACTCTCATTTCTCTGGTCTCATTTCTAATTTAAAAGTCTTTTTTGGAACCCAGCCAGACATTTCTCGTAACTTTTGGTTATCGAATACCGTATTACAGGCCATCATTTTCAATTTATATTTCGGGGGTCTCAGCGGTGTAACAAACCCAATTTTGTTTAGCACGCTCGGAAATGGGCCTCTAGTCAAACTTGCTAGGAACAATGGCAAGATTCTCTTATTTGGTGGTCGAACTGAAACCAATTCAAAGAAATCTTTCCAAGAAACTACCTCGCCACTGACTATGAACTCTTCATTTGTATTTCCAACAACTCTCCGGGACACTTCAATAATTGCGTTTGCTACATCATTTGAATGGACCATATTTCTGACACCTAATTCATATTTACCTGGACTTATTCGATTCATTGACAAGGTGCTTTTCCAATTTTTTATGCTTTCAGACTCCCTTGAGTAGACGTTTGTTGGATGTAAAATATTTAATCGAGAGGTATAAGACTCGCCCATTAAACGTTGAGCGGCAATCGCCTTATTTGAAGCGTATGTTCCGTTTGGAATCTTGGTTGCCGATTCGTTGATTACCTTATGAGTTGGAACCTGCCCAAAGACAGTCATAGACCCCAGATACACAAAACTTCGGAGTTTTGAACCCTCAAAATGAGTTGCCAATTTCAACGCACCGTCAACATTCACATTATAACTTTCACTCAAGTTTCTTGAGTTGCTGTAAGCGCAGTAAACCACGAAATCATAGAAGTTGCTGTCTATCAATTTCAGCCAGTCGGCTTTGGTCACATCTGCAATTAAGTGATTCTCGTGAAGTGAAGTATTTCGACTGACTGAATGTACAACACATCCTTTTGATCGCAATTGAAAACACAGCTCGGAACCTATATGGCCTGTACCCCCAATTACCAACCATTTTTCGCTCATATCATTTTGTACAAACAAATGTCAGTTGCTGAAAAGGAAAAATGAACGATAAGACACTGTTCTCATAGATCTGAGGAAAACGAAGCGCAATTTTTGACAACACCCACCGAATTGGATTTTTTGGATAATCAATGTCCAGAAATTTTTCAATCTTAGAGAAAGAACATTCATCAAACTTGTAGTTCTTGTGTAACCAAGAATCAACCAACCAATAATCAACAGTCAAAAGTGTAAAACTACGAACATGTGTTGGATCAATTGCACTCCAGGATGAACGAAAATATGGAACATGCATTATCAGAGTCCCATTACAATTTAGTACCCGATGCATTTCAGCCATTAGCAGGGTAAAATTCTTAATGTGTTCCACAACTTGATTTGCAACAATCGCATCAAAAGATCCATCTTTAAAAGGTAACTTCGATTCCAAGTTTGCAACTACGTCAACCTCAGGGGTGGCTTTTTGATCCAGTCCAATAAATCCCTCAGTCTTGTGCGATCCACAACCAATCTCAAGGCAACAACCTTTAGAGTAATTTTCGTTAATCTCTTTTGACGAGCTCATTGTCGCGACGACCCTTCTTTAACTGGATCTGGCGAATAGAGATCGGTCCGCTCGTCCGTTAAGAACTCCAAAAAATTTGCTATGTCGCTGCATGAGGAGGGATTTAAGGTTTCACTAGGTAAATAGCAAACATCATCAGAGCTAACCATGGATCTTCTGCCGAAAGCCAAAAATGGCTTCAAGCTCGACATTTTGAATGCCTTCAGTGCGAAAATTCCGTACGCGTATTTTCTTGCTAAAAGCTGCTTAACATCCCCTAAATCACCTATTTGATGCAAATTTGAGAGGACTTCTTCATACTCCTCTACCGACTTCGGATCAATTGTGAAGCCACAATTTTCATACCTTCCCGTACCCGCTGTTACAACCTGCTTTCCAAGTGTTGCCATTTCTAATCCAGCAGTACCTCGTACAGTCACTCCATAGTTAGCAATTTGCATTAGAGCATACGTGCTGATCTTTGAATCTGATTTTATGATTTGAACATGGGACGGTAGTTCCGGAAAATTACTACTTATAATCTGTTCCTCAAGGGTTTGCCCCTTCAACAAAGATTCGACTTCACCTCGCCAAACGTTAGAAGGATGAAGTTTGATGATCCATTGCACATTAGGATTTTCAATCGCTTGGCGCAGGGTTTCAATAAGCCAAGTTTCATAATCTGGGTAAAGATCAGTCCCATAGAAATAAATTGAATCGTAAAGAATATGACTAAAAACGACAGCAATCGGTTTGACCTTGCGAATACACAATGCATCTAGTACAAGATTTTTATCTTCAATTTGAATACCAGGGTAATTACGTTTCGATCTAAACCACTTATCGGAATATCTGTCCTTAAAATTAGTAGAAATCCAGGTTGCCATGTCTTCTGTTAGCGGCGCATTGCTTAATTCTAACCATTTAGCTGAGTTCAGCGAGGCGTGGTGTCTACGAGCACTTTCCTTTGAGAGTTTCTGAATGATGAAGGCGTCATCACGAACTGTGCCTGCAAACCGCAAGACTTTGACATTCTTTTCTAAACATCCAAAGAAAATTCCACCGTACTCCTCCAAAAAAACTTCTGTATGAAATGAATGGCTTATTTCTGAATTATTGATCAATTCCATCGTCACTTGATACGACTTGTAAATATCCAACATCCAAGTCTGAATTTCTAATCTTTCTTCTGAATCCAAATGGTGGATCTTGCCAATCCCTCGTTGCCGACAAAAAGTGGCTAGTGCGATGTCTCCGATAGGTACTGACGCAAAGTAAATTCTTCTACAGTCGCTACTATTCTTGATGCAAGATATTTCTTTCAATAAATCCTGAGGAATTGCCCCGTCAAAGCGATCAATTAGAACATCAAAACGTATGAGTTCTGCACCTAATAATTTAAAGTATTTATGAATAAATTGTCTTTTCGCAGTAGTAATTACATAAATTCTTGGTAGCTCGTTTTTCGCACACATCGCTAGAAAAGTCCAGATCTGGGCCCATACAATATTCATGCCTCTTCCAGACGCAATGAGCAAACCTTTTGCACGAGGGTCTGGCGCCGTTTTGTTCTGTTGCAAACACGCAAGCATCTTTTTTCTGTACTTTAGAAAATCTATGTTTCGGAATATACGCAAAACTCCAGCGAAATATGCACGAGATAAATACCGGTAAATCTTGATGGATTGTTCTCTAATACTCTTCAAGCGAAACTAATCCCGTCTGCACCAAAGAATTTAACAAAATCAAGTCGAGATACGAATCAAGATTCAAGCTTTTCATTGATCCCATTTCAAATGCCATCGTTTTACGAGGAAGCATTGTCTTTTGATCAAGGATTGACTGTGTCGTGTTGATATAGAACGCACCATTAAGTGCGAATACATGCGGTAAAGATTGTCTTGGCACCATAGATTCTTGACCAACGTAGGACCTCAGATACCCATTCTCTACTACCTGAATCTTGTCAGGATGAGGGCTATCAAACTTCACTACACTGGCCATTGCGCTACAACCACTAGGCAACATCTCATACTCGTCCATCAATAAATTTAAGTCGGCTAATGTTCTCAATGGACTTGTGACTTGTAGAAGTAGAACTAGTCCTTCACTGATTTCACCCGTATTGATCAGGTCAATTATCACATCAATAGTTGTTGCACTATCCGTTGCTAAATACTCTGGTCGCAAGCCCGAACTTGCAACTCCGTATTTTCTAGCAATCGTATACATCTCGAAATCATCAGTGCTTACTAAAACTTGATCAACGCGACTACAGGCTAACCCTATTTTTATTGCTCTTTCTAAAAGAGTATCGATTCCGAGCCGATATAGATTTTTTCTCGGAATTCCCTTTGAACCACCACGAGCGGGAATTATGGCCGTTACTTTCTTGCCTCTAAGCATTCCTGAAGATACCAATTAGTCGACTGCCAAGAAGGTTGTCATGCAAATACTTTGGCGTAACAAAATCGAACAATCCATCTGGATCTCCAAATCCGCCATACGGATCAGCACCCGAAAGATAGCTTTTTATGTTATCAATTTCGCTTATTGCAGTTTCAAGGTGTACCTGTTTGAATCCATTCTGAGTCATCAATCTTTCAAGGCTTTGAGAACAGAAATGAGAAACATGCTTCCAATTGAAAGTCGCAGATTTTTCACGAATTATCCTTGTCGCCAAGCTCTTGGCGTTTGGAACCATAATGAAAATCAGGCCATCAGGTTTTAGCATTGACTTGAATTCTTGAACCGTTTCATTCGGATGGTATAAATGCTCCAATACATTCCAAAGTGAGATACAATCGTAGGATCCACCCAAAATTGATTTATTTATTTTTTCAAAACTTGAGTTTATGAATTGAATTCCAGGTTCGCTTTTATATTGATTTTGGTAGCGGTTGTTCGCATCTATCCCAATACATTCCTTCCAACCAAGTGAATATGCAACTTCAAGAAAAACACCAGCGCCACAACCAAAGTCCAGGAGCTTGCCTTTCATTCGGACATTGAATTCTTCAATCAATTTAAGTCCATAGGAGTATTTGACTCGATCAATATCTTTTTGCAGAGGCTCCGTATATATATCTGCAGCTGTTTTATCGTCGGAGTAAATTTCAACCGCCTTGTTAAAGGTTATTCTCGGGTTTTGAAATCCATGGTCGCATACTGCACATCTCCAAATTTCAAGCCCTAACCGATTAAGCAAGAAGCGGTGTTCAATACTTTGACACACAGGACACTGTTCAACTACTTCCCAGAATTCTCCGTACCTTTGGAATCTTTCGTTACCAGTATCCACCACAATTTTTGCATGTTCGGGAACTAACCCACCAGATGCTGGGCGACCCTGTCCCGTGCGTTTGGTTTTCTCGTGAAATACTTTCGCTCCGAATTGAAGATTCCCATCAAATAAGTTCTTTTCGCGAAGGCGACTTCTACCTCTTTTCATTTGATCGCCAACACGCCTTCAAAAGACAGGTACTTCAGGACTGTATTGACATCTTGAAAACCTGCTCGCCTTAACATGTCATAGTTACCTTGGGATGAAAACGGTTCCAGCACGCCTTTAAGACTGCGTGTTTTTGAAACAATCTCGTCCGGACTGTAACCCATCCGAAGCTTATAATCACTATATAAAGTAGTGAAAATATCTTGAAAGCGGGCATCAGCTCCACGAACTTTCTCAAATAGCAACAAAGCACCGCCCCAATTTAACGAGTTGTAGATCTTGTCAATCAAGACTTGCCGTTCAGATGTTCTGATGAATTGAACTGTGTAGTAGCAAATTATTAAATCTGCTCCACTTAAATCATAATCCATTGCATCGACGGCATCAAACACAACATTTTTGCTCTCATGATCTGTAAGTTTCTGATTTGCCTTTGCCACCATGTCTGATTCAATGTCAATACCAACAAACCTCACGCCTTTTTTGGACTGTTGATGAGCGGCAAGCTTTAGAGTCAATGTCCCAGTAGAGCTACCAACTTCAATGCAGATCGAATTTTCCTTAATGAAAAAATCACTGATATCGCAAATCAGTTCATGGCCTTCGTGATAAAGCGGGATTGACTTTTCCACATGTTTATCAAAACCGTCAACCGTATCCCCGCTGAACTTCCAATCTGCCCGACCAGCATAAATGCCATCACCTACATTGGAATTTTCCATAAATGCTCCTATGTACTTATGTCTGGAATATTAACTCATACAGAGCCGTTGCGCCTTCAAGCAATGGCCCTCCATCATGGTCTGTTGAGACATGGCTAACCAAATTTTGCAAATAATCGAAAAAGTCATCAGTACTTATGTCATTGATAAAACCTGCGTCGCGCAATGCATTCGGAATTCTTTTTCGGAAGTCTCGTAAAAGCCCATCTCCGAATGCCCACTCACTATCGACTGTAGTTAGTTGACGACATTTCATACCTAATGCCTTAGCCCAATCATTCATGTCCCATGGGTGGATGAAATGCCTGTCGCTCAATGACATTGGAACCTTAAATAGAGTTGCAAGTGACATCCAAATGACCCCTCTAGGATTCAAAAAGTGTGGAACAGCCAAAATAATCTTCCCGCCGTCGTTCAGTAACGATTTCAGTTTTTTCAATGTTGCCAAAGGGTCAGCCGTGTGCTCTAGAACTCCCAAAGCGACAACATAATCCCAGCTTTGCGAATCGTCTAGATCAAATACGTTTAAACACTGAAATTTGAATCCATCTCCAAGATTCTTGGTATTGCAAATTTCAATTGCAGTCTCAGAAAAATCAATTCCTAAGTATTCAACCTTCAAGACTTCCGCTATCTCAGAAGCCAATCTTCCACTTCCGCAACCAACTTCGAGGACCGTACGTTGGCTAAAGTCATAATGTTGCAAGACAAATTTGATTTCTTCGGCCAAGTCTTCGGCCAAGAAGGTAAAGACCTTTTCTTCGCCTACCGAATAACTACGATTGTAAAAATTAATCAAATTCTCATCTGTCGGACCAAAAACATCTGGCATATCAAACCTTCTTTGAATCAATGAGCGGTTCTGTATCCCAGTTGAGGACTTCTTTGCTTCCATATTTGTTGCAAAAACGGCCTCTGTAATAATCCCTATTTAGCAATTCGTCATTACTTAACTCAAAATGTCTATTCCCCAATATTTCACCGTACTCCGGAACACGTTCAAGGATCATTTGATGTTGCTCTACGCTACTTAATTCGCTAAATGTGACAATCTCGGCAAGTTGAGCTTTGCTTATCGAAACTTTTCCATCGCGAGTTTCCTCTTCAGGCAAAATTGTAAAATGCCGCTCAATCAGTTTTGCACCTAAGTAAATTGCAACCATATCGGCCTTAATACCATCGCGAGTATTTAATGGATGGCTACTCAATCCGAAATTCGGTGTGTAGTCCTTAAGAGCCGACATGCGAAGTAGATTCATTTTATCCAATGGAGTTGGATAAATAGTGACGCAATGTAGTAGTGAAAAGTTCACACCAGAAGCAGTTAGCACTTCTATTGCAGCCAATATTTCTTCCCAAAGAGTTGCTCCAGTTGAAACAATAACTTCATCGAAATAGAGGGATACGGACTTCAATAATGGAATTGACGCACAGTCATAACTCGCGATTTTGATCGAAGTAAATCCACACTCTCTGATAAAAGGTACTGAATTTACTGTAAAAGCTGTTGTCAAAGGTTCAATCCCCGCACTGCGACAAATGGATACGAATTCCGATTGTTGCAAGTAGGTCAATTCCAATTTCTGCAATCGATCGTATTCGTTCTTGAAAGGTCGACAGATTGAGACGACATTTCCATTTTCATCGATAATTCCCTTTTCAAATCTTTCTCGAAAACTCAGATCTTCCGCGAAGATTGACTGAATTTTTGCATAGGTAGCACCAGCATGAAGAGCTGCATCTAACATCTGTTTCAGAATTTCAAAATTTCCGTTATGGTTTTGGCAAAACTCTGCTATGAATTCAGTTTTGCGTTCCATATCTTTGCTCCTTTAAATGACAAAGTGTTGCCGAGAGATTCAATGTTAAATCTGACTCCATAATTGAAACCCAGCTACTCTTTTTGGTTTTCATCAATTCTTTTATCGTTAACTTATCAATATCCAACAAATAAACCGGCCTAGCACCTATACCGTCCTCGCAATCAATGGCTTCGAGCTTGTCTATGGAGATATTGAGTGAGAAAAGAAATATACAATTAATGTCTCTACTTTCGCTGATTACCACCATTGCATTATGCTGAGTGGAACCCTGATCACTTTGGAGAATTAACTTGGTCGACGGCTGGGTCAGTAGTTTAATTTCCGTTAGCAACGCCTCCTCTGAACGATATGACAAGGCATATGACGAATCGATGACAGGTTGGAATTCTTTGTTCGATAACCGAAGAAGTTTTCCGTCATAAAATAGTGTTAGTTCCTCAAACAACTCACGCGTACAAAATGATGGATTAAGCCACTCCTGATAATTATTTGACCTACCCGTAAAAAGTGAGATCTTGCCTGGATTCACCATGACATTCAAATCTCTCTTGACCACAAGCAAATATCTTCCATTGATTAAAAATGATCCGCCGCCAGACAAATAGAAATAGCTATCTGATTCAATTCGACTATTTCTGTCGGTATCGTTAGTGATGACTTCAGACTTTTGGATATCTCTCAAATTTACGGTTATATGATCGGCATCGATAAACACTCTTTCGTTCAATCGAGCATGCAGCACAAAATAGTGATTTTTTTTTAATTGCACTTAGTCATGTAACCCATCGTCGCATATACGACATGCGCATTTCCTTCGATCTCATCCTGATCAAACATGTCCCACCCATCAAAAAAAAGTTTTACACCTTTACTTCGGTTTATGGATTCAATGACGTCGAAATCGCTATTCAATCGATGATTGTTCATGAAGAGAACTATGTCAGAGTTAGCCACCGCATCTCCTAACGAACCTGTTGCAGGGATCAATCCCAAACTCATTAGATCAGATTTGTTGACTACGAAATCAATGACGCATACATTCGATTTATTCGGTAGCAGCTTAACTAATTCAATAGAAACCGAATCTCGCATATCGGATGTTTCGGGGTCGCCTTTAAAAGCAACTCCGACGATCAATATTTTTAAGTCATTGAGCACAAGATTAAAGTCGGCACAAAAACGCATCAACATGTTGTAGACATACATTGGACCGCCAGCATTAATCTTCCTGCTTGCAAGGCCTAGAATTGGTTTTTCTGCCGATTGAATTGACGAACTGCTGTAAAGTAGAGGGTCTTTAGTAAGACAAGGTCCACCAACACCTGGACTAGGTCGTGCAATTTGCTCTCGTGGGTACCCCATGTTTATCAATTTAATCAATTTAAAAGCATTGATGTTCAGTTCAGTGCACATGCTTGCAACTTCATTTGCAAATGCGAACACAAGATCCCGGTAAGCATTGTTCATTAGTTTCGCCAACTCTGCAGCTTCAAGTGACTCAACTTCAACAACAAGACTAGAAATACCTCGAAAAAGTTCAGAGGCCGACCTACTGCTGCGTCTATCAAAACCTCCCACGATCTGTGGCAGCGATCTGAGTTCTTCCAATGCGTTTCCTTCAACGGTTCTCTCTGGAGCAAACGCAAAATCGAAATCAAAGCCAGGCTTCAGTCCAGAGGTTTCTAGGATTGGCAATATCACAGCACGCATGGTTCCAACCGGCAACGTTGAGCGAAAAATCACCAAATCTCTTGGCTTAAGAATTGATGAAATAAATTCTGCAACCAACTTGACAGATTTCAAATCAGGAATTCCATTGGTGTCAATAGGCGTGCCTACTGACACCAAATGCACTGAAGCAACTACTTCGCTTTTGACATTTGTGAACTTAAGGTTATCAACGACAGAAGGTGAGTTCAACAAAGATTCAAGCCCGCGTTCAAAGAAAGTTGGCTTCCCCATTTTCAATGAGGAAATCACCTCACTACTTGTATCAAAACCTATAACTGCATATCCCACATTTGCAAAGGTTGTGGCCAATGTCAGTCCAACAAATCCCATTCCATAAATTGCAATTGTGTTAACCTGCTCCTTTTCTAAATTTAGAAATTCAGTGTCTACGACGTCATTTAGAGTTCCATTTGGATTGACCAGGATTACCTTTGAGTATTTTCTAGAATTAAATGCAACTTTTTGTCGCTCAATTTGATACTGCTCGCGTAAATCTGACCCATTTATAGTTAACTTAAAAGGATTTAAATTAGCGACTGATACGGCGAGGTCATCAACTGCGACTCCGTGTGAGATTGCACGTCTTATATCTCCGTCAGTGACAACGCCAATCACCACTTCACTCTTATCAACCAATACGACTAAGCCGGCAAAATACTTATTCTCCTTGGTCGCGCCCATTTTCATCATGGCATCGCGAACTGTTGATTCGAGAGAAATCGTGCTAGTGAATTTTCCTAAACTGTCGCGCATAAGACATCTAAACTTTCAGTTGACGGGAAGTGAAATCTCTTTTCAGCAACTCTATACCTCGATATTAGAAGGCTGGGCACGTGTGAAAGCTGTCCAAGCGCAATATCACTCAGATCATCGCTGATAAACAAAAAATTTTTCCGATGAATTTTGCTCTGGAGTTCTATCTTTGCGAAATGAGGTTCACCTTTATAGAAACTATCGTCACTACCCAAAGCACCACTGAAAATACCACTTAAGTGTCTCGGCACATAAACGCTAACGAAATAGTCAAGTTCGGTTTGTGGTACTGACGAAGAAATCCACACATTGCTCTCGAGATTTGACAACCGTTGAAGAAGCCGCAGGGCATCTGGAAACAACTTGCAATTCTGTAGTGTTATCTTGTTTGTTGAAAAAAGTTCTGAATTTATCGATTGATATTCGTCCTCACTTAATACATGATCAAATTTTGCACACATATGTTCTACAACTACTCTGCGCCTCAAACCTGAAAACTCATCAAAGGTTCGCGAAAGAGCCAACCTACCTGAATCAGAATTTTGAATCCCTAGAAAGTCAGTGACGACCTTTATAAAGTTAGATCGTTTTGTAGGAATGGAATCAAAAAGAGTTCCATCCCAATCAAAAATCAAATTTCTACATTGGAATGATGAGCTCCAGACCTCTTCTCTGATACTCACTTCAAGCCAAATCGTCCAGCGATTTTGGTATAAAACTAATTACGTCGGCGTAATTACCCATTGCAGCGATTCGGCCGTCAGATATCAAGAGAACTTTGTCAGAATTTTCAACGTTTTTAACCCGATGGGTGACCATAATCACGGTCATCATTCTATTCAAATTCTTAATTTGTGATAAAAGCTCGACTTCGGTTTCTGCATCCAATGAACTTGTCGGTTCATCGAGGATTAGTACTTGAGGATTTGAATAAAGAGCCCTTGCAATTCCGATTCTTTGTCGTTCACCACCAGAAATTTGCAATCCATTTTCGCCAACTCGAGAATTCACCCCATCTGCCAAATTAGATATGAAAATCTTTAACTGCGCCATCTCAATAGCAGCAACCAACTTGCTTTCGTCTATATCGTCCATCGGCACCCCAAAGGCGATGTTTTCTTTAATTGTTAAATCTGAGATATGCACATTCTGTGGAACATACCCAATATTTTTTCGCCACGCAGATAAACATGTTGCTATGTCAACACCGTCTACTTGAATCCTTCCACTTGTGGCCGAATTCAAGCCCAAAAGCAGGTCGATGATTGTGCTTTTGCCAGCTCCGCTTTTCCCAATGATTCCAACGTTTGATCCTTTTTCTATCGTGAAGTTGACATCCCTTATCGCTTCGTCAGAGTCCAGCCCATAACTAAAACTAACATTTAGGAACGCAATCTGTTTTTCAAACGCCATTTCTGTTTGCGCACTCAAATCCCGAACTTCAACAACTTCCATCCCCTCAACCACACTGTCTAATGTTGCACTTCCAAACCTTAAGTTCTGAACTGCGGTTATCACTCGATTCAACGATGGAAGTACACGAAAGGCAGCAGCACCAAAGATTGCAAGTACTGTTATTGAGTTTGTTGGCGAACTTCCGCGGATTGCCAGAACAATGACCAGAAGTCCTAATGCACCGATTATAACAATTTCCAAGAAGTACGCCGGTAATTGTTTTAAGTATAAAAACCTGATGCTTGAGGTTGCGTACCTAGTATTTTCAACTCCGAACTGCTCAAGAAATATCTGTTCTCGACCACTGATGCGAATCTCTTTGATTCCATTAAAACAATCTTGGAGTACTCTCAGTTTCCTGCCTAATGCATCCCTGCGAATTTGGCCATGGCGCTGTGCAGATTTATTCAACAAACGTGTGAATAGAAATGTGAACAGCCCAAAAACGACTAGGACTGCTAAAAATCCGCTCGGCTCTATGATCAGCAGCAAAATGATTAAACCAATGATCACCAAAGACTCACAAATGAGTAGTAGCGATGGCGCGATTGTAGTTTCGATCAATTGAGCAATATCTATGAGGTTGCGATACAGTTCACTGGAGTTTGTCTGTAAATGAAATGCGTATGGCTGTTTAAGGTATTTTCCCAAAAGATCATTGGAAATTCTAATTTCAATTTGAGACTGAAAAGCAAATTGTTTTGCCTTAACCGCCGCATTAAAGATATTTTTGAGAAAGAACACAAATACCAACACACAGATACCAATTACCGCGCGATGATTTATTGATAGTGTATTAAAGCTTGATGTAAATGATGAGTTTGGCAAAAAACCATCTGAATCAACAAGAATTGAAATTGCTGGAATGACAAGGGTAAGACTTAACATTTCCAGACCAGCGCTCAAAGCTGTCAAAGCAGTTAACCATGTAAACGTTTTTTTCTCTTGAGAGTTTAAGATGCGTAAAATTTTTGCCAATGTCTCTCGCATAATTAGTTCAAGCCTTGTGAGTCAGTATCTCTGAAAAAGATTAGGTAGTTAATGCTGACACTGTACCTTTTTTGCCGAGTACTACGCCCTCAAGAAGCACCCTACTGAACGGACTTGACATTGAAGATTGCTAATGGGCCGATCAATCCCATCAAAAGTGTTTTCCGTACCGCTTAAGATGAATGGTAAGTTATTGTTGTGGTGTTCAACTCACAAGGCATAAATTCGAAATTTGATCAGGTAAAGCAGCGCCTATATCGTTCTTTTTCTAACGCCAACTCGACAAGAATCGCAAAAAATCTGGAGCACCAGAGTATCCCTAAACTCCAAACCAGTTTCCTAGTGAGTTCTAGATCCACTAATTCTGAAAAGTATTACATAATTTGGAGAAGTGGAGGTGGATTTTTATCAATTCTGTCAACTGTTTTATGTCAGCTTCAGATCGCAGAAAGATTCGGTTTTTCGCCA
>SXGR01275482.1_pt1 | contig 16222 bp, 14 predicted proteins | sample 3174711 | NCBI WGS metagenome assembly SXGR01 (sample SAMN11356860, study PRJNA531348) | freshwater metagenome | isolation source: freshwater sample F1-60 | place: China: Fuxian Lake, Yuxi | collected 2017-12-25
GCCGAAGACGACAATCAGGCGCCCGGCGGTCAGCGCGCGCGCTGTGCGAAGAGCGCTCTCGAGCGAATCGGGCGTGTGTGCGTAGTCGACTACTGCCGTGAAGCGCTGCCCGGCGTCGATCGGCTGAAAACGGCCAGGAGCAACCTCGGCCGCAGCGAGCGCCGGCCTGATGACCTCGTCGTCCACTCCCAACCTGCGAGCCACGGCGATCGCGCAGAGCGCGTTGAGAACATTGAAGTCGCCGGCGAGCGGCACTCGGAACTGAGCCCCGCCGGCGCTGAAGCTGCTGCCGCTGGAATCGCTCAGAATTGACTCGGCTCGCAGGTCGGCGTCAGCGCTGGCGATCCCTACCGTCGTCACGTCGGCAAGTTTGCCGGCGAGCTGCCTGCCGTAGTCGTCATCGATGTTGACCACAGACGGCACGCCAGCCTCTAGCAGCAGCCGCTCCTTGACGGCGAAATATTGGTCAATATCGCCGTGGAAATCGAGGTGCTCGCGGCTGAGGTTTGTGAAAACCGTTATGTCCCAATCGATCGAATCCGAGCGGTGCAGAGCGATTGCGTGCGAGGAGACCTCCATCACGCAAGCTTGGTCCCCAGCAGCGAGCATCTGCGCAAAGCAGCTCTGAAGCTCTGTCGCTTCCGGCGTTGTCCTGACCGCCGGCTCGCGGCTGGCGCCGATGATCTGTTCAACGGTCCCAAGCAGCGCGGTCTGCCAGTTCGCTGCCTCCAGGAGCGCGCGCGTCAGGTAGGCGGTTGTCGTCTTGCCATTGGTACCGGTGATGCCGACCATCGTCAGTGCCGTGGTTGGGCTGCCGTTCAGTTTGGCTGCGGCCGGCGCGATCGCTGCTCGGACGTCTTCAACAACCACCTCCGGCACGCCTAGCCCGAGCGCCCGCTCGGTCAGCAGCGCGGCCGCCCCGCGGCCCACAGCGGAGGCCGCGAAATCGTGGCCGTCGCGCTCGAAGCCTGGAACGCAGCAGAACAGCGTCCCTGGCTCAACGACTCTGTCATCGAGCGCAATTGCGCCGATCTCGACGTCACCTTGACCGTTCTCCAAGCCGCCGAATAGCTCGCGCAACCGCATCGCGCCAGAGTACCGAGGCCTGCGGCCTTTACTTCGGGGCGATTCGCAGGTACGGCAGCGCGAACGCGGCAATCTTTCCGAATGCTGGAGCGGCGACCGAGCCGCCGTAGATGTCGCCCTGCGGCTCGTCGACGACTACGTTGATCAGCAGCTCGGGGTCTGCTGCAGGGGCCATTCCGACAAATGACGCCACGTACGCAGAGTCTGAGTAGTTGCCGGTCGCCGGGTCAACCTTGTTGGCGGTTCCCGTCTTGCCGGCAAGTTCGTAGCCGGGGATTGCCACTTCACTGACTGTTCCGCCCGGCTGGAACACGCCCGTCAGCATCTCCCTGACCGCTGCTGCCGTCTTGGCGCTGATGATCCGCTCGCCAGCGTCAGCGTCAGCCGTCGGTTTGCCATTGACCGAGTTGACCACCCGTGGAGTGAGAAGTTTTCCGCCGTTTGCAATTGCTCCGTAGGCGCTGACCATCTGCAGCGGCGTCACCAGCTGACCCTGGCCGATCGGCATGTTGCCCATCGATGAACCCGAATAATCGGCAAGCGGCGTGATCAGGCCGCGCTCCTCGCCGGGCAGATCGACGCCGGTCGGTTGTCCGAAGCCGAACTTGTTGACCCACTGGCTAAAACGCTTCGCTCCGAGCCGCTGGCCGACCATGATCGCGCCGACGTTGCTCGACTGGGCGAGAATGCCGCCGGTATCGAGCGTGACCCAGCCACGCTCGTGGGATTCGCCAATAACTCGGTCAGCCACTTGAATAGAAGGCGCGAGGTTGAACGAGGTATTTGGCTCGACCTTCTTGTCTTCCAGCGCCGCCGCGACAGTGAACGCTTTGAAAGTCGAGCCGGGCTCAAAGGTCATGCCGAGCGCGCGGTTTTGCGCCGCGTCAGCCGGCGCGCTGCCAGGGTCGTTGGCGTCAACCTTGGGCCAGTTGACCATCGCCAGCACGGCGCCGGTTTTCGGGTTCGTGACAATTGCGGTGGCGCCCTTGGGGCGGTATTCGTCAGCCACGGACTGCAGCACCTCTTCGGCCTTGAGCTGAATCTCGGCGTCCAGTGAGAGCGTCATCGCTGCGCCTGGGACAGAGCGCTTGGTGTCCCGCGTCTCGATCGCTTGGCGGCCGCCGTCAAGCACGCGGCGCTGCTCGCCATCTCGGCCGCGCAACACCTTGTCGTGCGCGTATTCGAGGCCAAAGAGTCCGTTTCCATCTACTCCAACGACGCCCAACACCTGAGCGGCGAGCGTGCCCCGCGGGTAGGTCCGCAAAGCGCCAGGCGCGAAATCGATTCCATTGATCTTCAATGCCTTGATCTTGTCGGCGGCGCCCGCGGTCACGTGGCGCGCCAAATAGACGAAGCCGGTGTCGCGGCGGGCCAGATCGGCAACGAGCTTATCGGCCGGCACGCCAATCAGTGGAGCGAGTCGATTGGCAGTCGCCACGGGATCCTTGATCAGATAGGGAGTCGCCGAGATGTCATCTGCCGGAATCGACGCGGCAAGCGGGACGCCGTTGTGGTCGGTGATCGTTCCCCGCTCAGCTGGAAGCTTGGTGACGGCAACCTGCTGCGCGGTCGCCGCGCTCGCAAGTCCGGACCCCTTGACAATGCCGAGGTAGAAAACGCGCAACCCGGCGATTGCGAGGAGGGCGAGAAATAAACCGAACAGCAGACCGATTCGTCGCTCGATCAGCGGCATCGCTAGTTGGCCGCTCCTGCCGCTAAGCCGCCGGAATTCGGCGCCGAAGCCGGTGCCTCAGTCTGGTCGTTTGGCGCTGATTGGCCGCTGCTATCGGTCTGCTGCGAGCTCCCTTGATCTTGCTGAGCGGCGCTCTCGTCGGTTGTCTCTGCGTTCGGGTCGGAGGCCAGCGTCGTCTCATCACTTGGCAGCGCGTTTGGATCGGTCGAGGGGTCGATCGCCGGGTCGGCAACGGCGCCGCTCACCTTGCAAGCGTGGGCGTCGCTGGCTCTGAGGTAACAAACGGCGTCCGGCGCGGGCATCACGAGGCCGAGGTTCCCTGCCGCTCCGGTTACGCGCTGTGCCCCGTCAAGCCGCGCCAGCAGCGAGCGCTTCTCAGCGTTTTCGCGCTCAAGGATCTGGCTCTGCGCGGCGTCGCTGCTGATCTGTGTGTTGAGCTTCAGCAGCGTCACTTGAAGAAAGACCAGGCCGATCAGCGCCGCCGCGAGAACGCCAATCAGCCAGCGGCCAACGAAGAGCTTTGCCAGCAGGCCGCCCGACGCTGCGCCGGCGCGGCCGATGCTGCGGCGCGTTGGGCGCGAGAGGCGCGGCAGTGAGCGGCCGCGGCGCAGTGGCCGCGGGCTGTTAACCCGCCCGGCTGTTGCCGACGCGGCTGTTGGCGGAGGAGGAGTCATTGCCCCGCCCCAGTGATCATCAGCGCCGCGCGCAGCCTTGCTGAGCGGGCGCGTGGGTTCTCGTCGCTCTCAGCTTCGGTCGGCGTGATGCCACCGCGCGTAAGCAACGTTGCCTCGGCGACGTGGCCGCAACGGCAGATCGGCAGCCCCGGCGGGCAGACGCATTCGCGGGCCAATCCAGCGAGAAACTGCTTCACGCGGCGATCTTCTAGGGAATGGAACGAAATCCCTGCAAATCGGCCATTTTCTCGGAGCAGCTCCCAGGCCAGTGGAAGCGCCGCATCGATCTCTTCGAGCTCGTTGTTGACGGCAATTCGCAGCGCTTGGAAAACGCGCTTGGCCGGATGCCCGGCGCCGAAGCGGGCCGGCGTTGGGATCGCCTGCGTGACGATCTCAACCAGCTCCGTTGTCGTCTCGATTGGGCGGCGCTCGCGCTCACGCACGACTGAGCGGGCGATCTTGTCGCTGTAGCGCTCCTCGCCGTACTCGCGGAATGTTCGCGCCAGACGTCGCTCGTCCCATTCGGCGACGATCTCGGCTGCGGTGATCCCCTCTGACGGGTCCATCCGCATGTCGAGCGGCGCATCGGCCGAATAAGAGAAGCCGCGCTCAGGCGTGTCGATCTGCATCGATGAGACGCCGAGGTCAAACCAGATCAGGTCAACCGGCAGCCCCTCCTCGGCAAGCCCTGCGAGCGCCTCGGCAAAAGATGCCTCGATGAAGCGCGTCTGGCACGGCAGCTCACTGGCGATCTCCTCAAAGCGCTCGCGCGCCTCTGGGTCACGGTCGATCGCCACCAGGAGGCCGTCAGGGCCAAGCTTCTCGGCAATTCGGCGACTATGGCCACCAGCGCCGAAGGTTGCGTCAACGGCCACTTCGCCGGCGCGCGGGTCGAGCACGGCGACCAGCTCATTGGCCAGCACGGGAACGTGGTCGGTGCGCATCAGCAGCATCTCAGTTGGCCTGGCCAAGGGTCGCTGTGATGTCAAGGACGTCGGCGGCGAGCTTGGCGTTCTCAGCTGCCCACGCGGCGCGGTCCCAGATCTCAATGCACGGGCCGGCGCCGGTTACGACAACCTCTTTGCCGAGCGCGCCGTGCTCGAGCAGAAACGGCGGCACCATCACTCGGCCAGCCGCGTCGAGTTCGGTCTCAACGGCGTTGGCTGAGAAGTAGCGCTGCAGGTCGCGGGCCTGTGGCGAGAGCGGGTTGAGCTTGTCGAGCGCTGAAGCGACGAAGGCTTCGTACTGATCGGGCGTCCAGACTGCGACGCAGCGCTCGACGCCCTTGGCGACTACGACGCCATCACTCAAAGATGCGCGGAACTTGACCGGCACGGTAAGCCGGTTCTTCGCGTCGAATGTGTGGTCGAAAGTTCCTCTGAACGCCATCTGGGGCCTCGCCTGTCGCCAGCGAGATAAGTAGTTGCGGGCCGAGGTGGAGGAGTGGGAGGAACCCCTCCACCCCGGTCTGCGACTCGCATACTACCCACTTCACCCCACATTACAACCCCTAGCGCACATTTTTTCCCACAACGGTCTCCTGACGGCCCCAAGACCGCTACCGTATTTCCTCGAAAAGCTCGATAAACGCTGGCTTCAATACTCGTTTTCAGCTACCGCCAAGACCGGCAATCATTGCTGCCGCGACGCAGCAAATTGCCGCCGGAACGAGCAAGAGGGCGACAATCAGCTGGATTTTCGGCGCTGCGCTCTGCGCCCGTTCGGTGATCCTGCGCTGGTGATCGGCACGCGCGCCGGCAGCCAACGCGGCGACCAACGGTTCCAGCGCCGCCCCGTAACGGTCTGCCCGCCGGATCGCCGCGACGAGCGCCACAACCTCCGGCAGCGGGCAACGCCGCTGCAGCTGCGCGAGCGCGTCTGCTCGCGATGCTCCCAAACCGATCACCGCGTCGGCGCGCCCCAGCTCTAACGCCAATAGCCCACGCCCGTGCTCGGCTGCCCCCGCCAGCGCTCGGCCGAGTGGTAGCCCCGCCCTGATCGCCAGCAGGATCCGATCGCTGACTATCGGCAGTTCGGCCTCAAGCAGCCGGCGCCGTTGAGCGGCGCGGCGGCGCAGCAGCAGGTCGGGAAAAAGGAAGAAGGCCACGGGCATCGCTACCACCAGCAGCGCCGTCTGCCCTCCCGCTGAGATGGCGGCAGCAACCAATGCCAGCAGCAGGCCACAAGTGGCGGCGACCAACTTCGCCCCCATCAGCTCCTTCGCGCTGTAGCCGCCCGGGGCGCCGGCGGCATCGACCAACGCAGCCAGGTCGCCGGGCGCCGCCAGGGCGGTCAGGCGGCCGAAGCGCGCGCGCAGCCACTGCCCGCGTGAGCCAACCGCCCGATCTGCGGCGGCCCGCCGGTCGGCGCCCAGCAACAACAGCTCGCCGAAGGCAAAGACCCCGCAGCCGGTCGCCAGCGCAGCGTTGATCGCACTGAAGCTGATCATTGCCGCACGTGAGCCACCCGGCGCACCGCGACTAACGCCACCAGCTGAAGCAGCGCGGCCAGCGCCAACAGGCCGCTCGGCAGCGGCGATTTGAAGATCGATCCGAGCGCGCTGGGCGCTGCCAGCGCGAAGATCAGCGCGCCAAGCAGAGGCATCGCCAAAACGATTCGCGCCGTCAAGCGGGCCTGCGCGCTGGCCGCCCGCGCCTCGCGTATTGCCCGGGCAACACCGTCGAGGTCGGCGGCCAGCTCGCGCAGCAGCCGAGCTAGATCTCCCCCCGTGCGTCGCTGCAGTTGAATCGCAGCGATGATCGCCTCCCACGGCCCGTCGCCGCAGCGCAGGCGCATCGCTTCGAGAGCGTCGCCTGGGCTGAGGCCGATCGCGACCGAGGCGGCGACCTCACCAAGAACGCAGCGCGTCTTTGCGCATACCGCTGCTTCGCTCGCGGCGCTAGCGACTGCGACGCTGAGCGAGTGACCTGCAGCGAGGGAATCGGCGAGCGAGCGAGCGGCCGGGGCAGCGTCGTGGTTGACGCTTCGCCTCCAGCGCCGCTGGCGTGCGCGGATCACGGCCACGGCCGCGAGCGGCCCGCACGACGCCAACATCATCGCCGGCACTAGGCCCAGCGCTGACCAGCCCAGCAGCGCAGCAGCCGCGGCCGCGATCAGGGCCAACCTGCGGCGCTCGGTCACTGCAGCGCCGCGACCATCGCTACCAGCCGCCTGTGCCGGCGCAATTATCGCCGCCGCCGCTCGCAGAAGCGCCACGCGTTCGAGGCCAGCCAGCAGCTCCCAGCCGACAACCACCGCCAGCGCTGCGGCAATCCCGGCGAGCAGGGCAGCCGAGCTCATCACGCGCGGGCTGGCGCGGGGTAGACCGTCTCCGTAGCGATAGCACCATCCCCTGCGACTACGCGATCAACGCTCGCCACGCGTCGGAGCCCTGCGCCGTCGCGCAGCTGAAAGACGACAAGGTCGATTGCCTCGGCCACCTGGGCCCGAATCGCTCCGTACGGAAGCCCGACATCAGCCATCAAGGCAAGCGTCTCAAGCCGCCGCAGCGCTTCCGCTGTCGAGCCGGCGTGGATCGTTGTAAGCGAACCGTCATGCCCGGTGCTAAGTGCGATCAACATGTCGAGCGCTTCGGCGCCGCGAACCTCACCAACGATTATGCGGTCGGGGCGCATCCGCAAGGCGTTGCGGACCAAGCTGCGGATCGTCACCTCACCGCGACCCTCGATGCTGGCCGGCCGTCCTTCAAGCCGCACGACGTGGCAGAGATTGAGCCGAAGCTCAGCCGTATCCTCGATTGTCACGACGCGCTCGTCGGCATCGAGCAGCCCGGCGATCGCCGCCAGAGTCGTCGTCTTCCCTGATCCGGTGCCGCCACAGACGAGAATGTTCAGGCGGCGTTCGATCGCATCGGCGAGAATCTCCACGAGCTCCGCTGACCACGAGCCAAGCTCAACCAGCTGGCCGGCCGAAAGCCCGCGCGGGCGGAAACGGCGAATGCTCAGCGCCGGCCCGTCGACGGCGAGCGGTGGCAGCACAACATTGACGCGCGAGCCATCCGGCAGGCGCGCGTCGCAGAGCGGCTCGGCTTCATCAACGCGCCTACCGGCCGGCGCCAACAGTCGTTCAATCGTCAAGCGAAGCTGGTCATCGCTCTCAAAGTTGGCGTCTGTCACAGCGAGACGACCGCCGCGCTCCACCCAGATCGGCTTCGTGCCGCTGACGAGAATCTCGTCCACCTGCGGGTCGCGCAGCAGCCGCTCCAGCGGCCCGGCGCCGAGCGCACGCTCGGTGATCCGCTGCACGATCAGAGCCCGACTCTCCGAACTGAGCACCGCAGCCCTGCGGTTTACGAGCGCTGCCAGCTCGGTCGCCATCTCAATGCCGGCAGATCCTTCGCGCGCCTGCTCGAGCAGGATCGTGTGAAAGCGCGCGGCAATCGCTTCGATCTGCTCTCCCTCGCGCGCGTTCATCGCTTCGCTGCCGGCGGGCGCGGCAACGCGCGCAGCTCGCGCGCCGCGCTTTGAGCTTGAGCCAGAAGCACTGCCTGCTCGAGGCTGACGCGTAGCGTCAATGCGACCCGCGGCAGCCCTGCGCTGGAGCCTTCTGCGACGGCCGAGGCCGGCACTGCTTCAACAACTTCTGCATCGCGAAGGCCAACCCGTGTTGTCGCAGAACCGTTGGCGGTGTCGCGCGTTATCAGCAGATCGACGCGGCTGCCCGGCGTAATCTCATCAGCATCGCCAACGACAATTACGCGCGCAAGCCGCTCGTTGGCTCGGGCAGCGACCAAGGCACCATCGGCGCCCGCGTCGGCGCCCTGCAGCAAAGCTGGCTGGAGATCGGCGCCTGCAGGAATCGTCACCGCTGCGCGCGCTCCGATCAGCTGGTCTGCGTCTGCGAACGACTGCTCGGGCGCGAACTTTTCGGGCAGCTCGCGCAGCGCCAACATCGCTGCCTCAATCGCTTGACCGCGGGGAATCGGCTTGATCGCCACAACTACCTTGACTGGGCTTCCAACCCGCTGCTCGATCTCAGCTTCGCGGCCTGCGACCTCCGAGGCGGCCAGCGCACCAAGCAGGAGAGCCACTCCGCCAAGCATCACCGCGCGCCGGCGGCGACTCACGCCGCTAGCGCAATCTCCTCGCGCAGCTCGCGCTCTTCAACCAGCGCAGGTGCGTCGACGAGGCGATAGCCGACGCCCCAAACGTTGACGACGTAGCGCCCGCCATCGACGCCGAGCTTGCGCCGCAGGCGGCAGGCGTGCGAGTCCAAGGTGCGCGTAGTGCCGACCGTGCGCCGGCCCCAAACGGTGCGAAGCAGCTCTGCCTTCGTGAAGACGCGGGTCGGGTCGGCGGCGAGCACGCGCAGCAGCGCGAACTCCTTTGCGCTCAGCTCCAGCACTGCGCCGCCGAGTAGCGCGGTCCTCGACGCCGTGTCGAGCTCAATCTCCGCCACGCGCAAACGGCCGCCGGATCGGCCGGGGTCGGCGCGCCTCAGCAAGGCCTCAACGCGGCAGCGCAGCTCGCGGTAGCTGAACGGCTTCTCGACAACGTCATCGGCGCCGCGCTCAAAACCGCGCACGCGATCCAGCTCACCGCAGCGCGCACTCAGCAGCATCAGCGGCACCTGCGGGTCGATCCGGCTGGCAACACCGTCGGCTTCGCGAATGTGGCTAACGAGATCGAGCCCCGACGAATCGGGAAGATCAACGTCGATCAGCGCAAGGTCGGGGTAGCTGGTCTCAAGGTGGCGGATTCCGTCACGGACGCAGTCGGCAACGAGCATGTCGTAGCCGTCGGCGGTGAGATGGTCGGCGAGGAAGGTGCGCGTGGCGTCGTCTTCTTCGATTAGGAGGATCGTGGCTCGGTCTCGATTAATCATGCCCCCATTAGGTCGCGGCGCGCGACTCTTCCCCCCCACCCTTCGCTTATGCCACGCGCCAACCGCCGCGCCGCCTAAGATTGGCTAGTGCGTAACCAACGCCTCTTTGGGCCGCTGCTGGCGATCGTCGGCGCGGTCGCGCTCTTCGTGATCTCGCTGATGACCTGGTACGAGGTTGATCTAACGAAGATCTCGGTCGGCGCAAAGTTCGCCGCCCAGTACGCAAAGCAGGCCGATCTGGCTACCAGCGCCAACGCCTGGGAGCCGTGGGGCTATGGCAGCGACATTGTGATGCTGGCGGTGATCCTCGGCTCGATCGGGCTTGGCGTTGTGCTGAGCACTGGCCGCGCCCGGGCCGTTGGCGCTGCCGGCGCGCTGCTCGCGCTTGGTGTAATTGGAACGCTGCTGGTGCTGCTTCACATTTTTAGCGGGCCGCAGCCGAGCGAGATCGTCGACGTGCAACCAATCGCCTGGCTTGGAGCGCTCTCGGCGATACTGATCCTCGCCGGCGGCTACCTCAGCTTCGATTACGCCCAACACAGCGCGCCGCAGCAACCGAAACCGGCTGCGGAACCGAAGCCAAAGTCGACGCGGCCAGAGGCCAAGCAGCCGCGGCCGCAGCGCCAAAGCGAGCGATCCAGCCGCAGCGGCCTCTGGGACGACTCGGACTTCGAATAGCCGCTACGATCGCGCCCGCGGACCAGCGGCCAAATTCCCGCTCTGTGCGGGAAAATCTGAAAGATCCCGCCCAGCAGGGGCGATTTATAGGGAACGGTCGTACGATCCCGGCGGGTCCTTAGCCCTCCGGCTTGGACCCGCTCTATTTGTGGACTCAATGAACCCCTCAATCCGCGGAAATTACGACTCCGGCGAAGACTTCGTTCTCGAGTACGGTGAGCTTCGCTTCACCTTCAATGAGCGCGACTTCTCCGAGCGCAGCCAGCAGGCCGCGCACCGCCTCGGCTTCGTTGCAGGCACGCTCGACGAGAACGAACTCGAAGACCTCGTAAACCTCGCCGTCAACGGTGAAATTCAGCAGCCCGCCTCAGACCTTGGAGAGCACGTCAACGACTGTTGGCCGGAGCTCGTTGGCCCCGCCGACCGCTCGCTGGTTCATTGGCTGCGGCGCCTGATCTTCCGCTCCGCTTGGCTCGACCAGCGCGTGATGGAGGGCGAGCTTGACGTTCGCTACGACGAGCAGGCCCGCTCCTTCACCTACGTGCAGCCCGACCGTGATGATGAGCCGGTTGGGCTGGCGCCCGAGCCCTCGTGGGGCCGGGTCGCCTACATTCCGCGCTCCGCAGCCCCTTAAGCGCCGAGCAGGTTGCTGCGCAGCGTCTTGCTTCTGGCCTTGTCAACGGCCGGATCGCCGGTCTTGCCGCCGTCCTGCGAAAGCAGGTAGATCAGCGTCGTTTCTCCGCCGACCGGCTCTCGCGAGGCGGCGATCACGGTGAGCGAGCCGGCGCCTGGAACGCTGCGGGCGGCGCCCAGCGCCTTGCGCGCAGCGTGCGGATCGAGATCGTCGAGCGAGTCGATCACGACGGCGCTGTGACCGCCCTTTGCGGTCAGCTTGCGCGCCGCATCGATTGCGCGGTCGATCGCCTTGGCCTGCGAGTCGGCCGATGCAGTCATCGTTTCAGTCGCGGCCGGCTCAATTCCAGCGGCGACCCACTCGGCGCGTTCCTCGGGCCGAACGCCCGCCAGCACGACAGAGAGCTCAATATCTTCGATTGCGGCAAGCTCAGCAGCCAGCATCCGCAGCGTCGTGCTGCGCCCGCTAGCGAACGGGCCAACCACGCTGACGCGCGAGCCGCGGCCGAACGGAGCATTTGATGCAATCGTCTTCAGCGTTGAGCCCTTTGAAGAGAAGCCGACCTTCTTCGTCGGGAAGCCCGCTTCGAGCTTGTCGAATGGAGTGCCGACCGAAACATCGTCGGCCGAGCCACCGTTGATCATGACTACGCGAACCAGCGACGGGTGGCGCTCTGAGCGGCGCGCAGGCCGCGCCGGGCCGGAAACCTTGTCGCCGGACTTCAGCTCGCAGCGACGCACCTGCGCTGCCGAAACGTACACATCGTCGTCGCTCTGGCCTGGCGGCTTAACACGGAGGAACGCGGAGCCGTTGCCGAGCACTTCGATCGTCCCTTCAACGTTCGTTTCGGTGCCATCGGGGCCTCGTTCCGATCGCGAGCCTCCACGACCGCCACTGCGGCCGCCTTCGCCGCGCGAACTTCGAGCGCGCGAGCGGCCCCCCTCGCGGCCGCCACTGCGCGAGCTTGATGAGCCGCTGCGCCGCGATCGCGCTGGCTTCTCAGCTGCCTCTTCGTCAGCGTCATCATCAATCTCTTCCGGCTCCGGGTCAGGGCCGGGGTCGCCGCCCTGGTCGATGATGATCGCCTTTATTAGATCGGCTTTGCGCATCCGCCGAAAGCCTTCGATGCCAAGCTCCGATGCGATTGCGTGAAGGTCGGCCAGTGGACTGCCCTCAAGGGCGTCGCGTGAAAAAACAGTCATTTACTTCTCCTTAGATTGAATGAGGATCGGTTGGCACTCCAGCCGCGTTGTGACAGCGGCAAGCGATCCGTTGCGCTTTCAACAGTAGCGCTCATTGCCAACGCGTGTAATGGAGGAAGAGGAAGCTGTCGCTGCGCCAAGTCTGTTCGAGCGTCAGCCCAAGCGGCGGCTCGAACGGTTCGCCGCTGAGCAAAGTCGGCGCCGACCCGGCCACGAGCAACGGCGAAACGGTGAAGATGAAATCGTCGATCAGCCCCTCCGCGGCGAGCGCCCGCAACAGCGTCGGACCGCCCTCGCTGAGCAGCGTGCCGACCCCGTGATTGGCGTAAAGATCGCTCAGCGTGTTGGCCAACGTCAGCTCCCCTGGCTTCGACCTTGAAATCGTCAGCTCGGCCCCGGTGGCTTCCAGCCGATCATCTGATTCGGTGTAGACGACGATCCGCTGCCCTCGCTGAGCGAACAGTTCGAGCTTCGAGAGCTGCGGGTTGAGGCGGCGCGAAATCGTCGCGGCGATTGGCTCGGCGCTCAGCCCGGCGTCGAGCCGCCGCTCACGATGATCTGCGTCAAGCAACGTTTTGTAGTGCTCGTCGATCAGCGTTGTCGGCCCGATCAGAACGGCGTCAACGCTGCAGCGCAGCTCACGTAGAACGGCCCGGTCAGCCGGGCTGCCGAGCCCGCGGGCGCGCCCTTCGACCGCCGCCCGGCCGTCGGCCGAGGCGATCATCGCGGCGATCACGCGCGGGCGGCTCAGCTCTGGCTGGCGCTCGCCAAGCGCGAGCTGCGCGACTAGGCCGGCTGCATCAAGCTGCCCGGCGGCGGCAAGGATCTCAAACTCTTGGCTCACGGCAGCGATGCTACGCCAGTGGCCCGGCCTTAGCCGATTTTGGCCTTGACCTTGCCCTTGAAGACGGCCTTGTTGCCGGCTCCATCGGTCGCCGTCACGGTAACCGTAAGGTTGCCGCTGCGCAGGAAGCGGTGGCTCAGCTTGAAAGAAGATCGTTTGCCGACAACAGCCGGCGAGCCGTCGCCGAAGTTGACCTTCACGGAAGCAAGCCCGGAGCCTTTTGGCGGCTTCGCGTCGGTAGCAGTGCCTGAGAGCGTCACCGCCGAAGCCGAGCCGCGCAACTTCACCTTCAGCAGCGGAATCGTCGTGTCGACCTTTAGCTTGCCGGGCGCCGAGGAGACCGTCTGGCCGACGCGGTCAAAGCTCTCGACGCGCAGTTTGTGCGTCCCTTCGCCAAGCGCCGAGATCGGCGTGAAGCTGGTTGTCGTTGAGCTGCCGGCCAGCAGATCATCAATGTAGATGCGGTAGCCCCGCGCCGGCCAGCCTTGCGAGGAGGCCCACCAAGTAAGCCTTGGCTGCAGCGTCTTGCGCCAGCCGCTAAGGCCAATCAGGCGAACCGCCTTTAGCGGCAGCGAGAACGAGGCTACTGCGACGGTGCGCGCACCGAGCGGCCCCTGCGTGAAGGCGATCACGCTGTCGCCATAGCGGTCGGTCGCCAGATCGAGCCCGCCGCCGGACTCGGCTGCGCCGAGTGCGGGAGCCGAGAGCGCCGTTGCTGCCGCAAACGGCGGCGGCTCTGGAAGCGCGTTGTCCTCGGCGATTTTGCGCGCAACTATCTCCTGCCCTGGGGCCTGAATCCAGGCGCTCACGCCGTGCTGATCGACCGCGAAGGTGCTGGCAGGAATCGCGTCCTGCGCCGGTGAGCTGCCCAGCGGTGTAGCCGCGGTGACTGAGCCGCGACGAATAATCGAAGCCCAGATCGTGCCGTCGGCACCCTGCACGTTGATGATTCCCGAGCCACGCTCATTGGCTGCGATCGTAGGGCCGGCGCTGGCGCCGATCGCGGCTCCGCCGGCCAGCGCCTGCGGCGTTTCGAGCGTTGAAGCGCGCACGCGGCGCACAACCGCGCGGCGGGCGCCATCGGCAAAGCTCTGCGAGAAGACGACCCAAGCGAAGCTTGAATCGGCCTGCATAGCGATCGCTGGGCGATCGGCCGAGCCGCCTGCCCGGCCGTCGAGATTTTCCGCGGCGGCGCTCAACACGACGCTCGAGAAGGCGCCGCGCACCAGTCGGCGCACGCCGATCCGCGTTGCCGCGCCGTCAACCTCGCCAAACGCCACGACGCCGGTGCCATCAGCCGACGTCGAAACCTTCGGCGCCAGTTCAGCGGTCGAACCGGCGCTATTGGCGGGGTTGATGTTCGCCGTGCCCGCGTAAACCGTGTAGTTGGTCTCGCGGCGTGGAAGATAGGCAGCGCGGACGCTGCCGTTCTCGGCCCAAGCGACATAGGCGACGCCGGTGATCGGCGCCATGTCAACCGATGGTGAGCCGGCGCCCGGGCCACCGAGCTGCTGCGGCGCCGAGAACGGTTGGCCGGGGGTAATCTGAACCCTCGCCCAGAGCCCTGCGCTGTTCGCATAGACGACCGTCATTCTGCCGCCGCTGGCGATTCCCACGACAGGCTTGCCGATCACCGCCGGCTGGCCGGGATCAACGCGCACCGGGGCCTGAGGCAAGCCCGATGCGAGCGTGCTGACGAAGGCGTGGTCGGCGCCTTCATCACTGCGCACGTAGGCAACAACGCCGCTGCCGTCGAAAGCCATCTCAACGTCGCCGAGCACAGTCACGCCGGTCGCCGGGCCGTCGACCACAACCGCGCCGGCAAATGAACCTTCGGCTGATGCCTGCGCGGCGAGCGACAAGCTCAGTGCGCCGGCAGCTATGCAGAGGGCTGCGAGCCCTCGCTTGCAAGGGAAAGACTGCACCTCTGCAAGGCTACGCAGTTGGCGCGACGTTGGCGACGATTCCCTCTGCGGCCGCTTCGGCGCTGAAGCTCTCAACCTCGGCTTCAACGCGTGCTTCGTCCCAATCGAGTTCGGCGGCCATCGCCTGAGCGACGCGCCGAGCGACTGCGGCATCCTCGCCGGCCACCTCACGGGCCGCCAGCAGCGCGACGCGGCTGCGGCGCAGCAGCGCGTCACCTACGCTGCGCGCCTGCTCATTGCGCGCCGCGAAGACGACCTCAGCGAGCAGGTCGGTGGATCCGTCGGCGACGATTGGTTGTGCCAGCTCGCCGCGCTCGGCAGCGACTGCGAGAACGTCACGGGCGCGATAGCCATAGCGCCCCGCAAGCTGCTCGTAGGCCTCTTCGGGAACGCCCTCAACTCGAGGCAGCTCATCGGCGCGGATCGCTTGGCCCAGTGGGATCTCCTCGGTTCTGCAGGGAGCCTCGCGTGACTCGCGCTCAACGATTCGATCGACCGCCATCTTCCCCATCCGCCGCCAAGTCGTGAGTTTGCCGCCGGTGATCGTGATCATCCCACTGGCCGTTTCGTAAAGCTCGGCGCGGCGCGAAATGTCAACCGACTTCTTCGGGTCGCCGGTTGCGATCAGCGGCCTGACGCCAGCGAAAGCGCCGCTGACGTCGCTGGCGTCAAAGTCGGTTGCGAAAAACTCGTTGGTTGCGTCAAGCAGGTACTCGATGTCGACAGCGGCTGGTCTGACGTGGTCGAGGTCGGTCTCGTCATAATCGTTATCGGTCGTCCCGATCAGCGTTGAACCAAGCCACGGCAGCGCGAAGATTGAGCGCCCCCCGCCAGCCGGCACAATCACACCGTCGTTGAGCGGCAGCTTTTCGCTGGAAATCGTGATGTGCGTGCCTCGGCTCGGGCGGATTACCGGCAGGTCGCCCTCCTCGCGAAGCTCCTCCGGGCGCAGCCTGTCGGCCCACACTCCGGTTGCGTTGACAACGTTGTCGGCCTCGATCTCAAACTCACTGCCGCTCTCAACGTCGCGCACTTTGAGGCCTCTAGCGCGGCCGTTCTTCTCCACGAGGCCGATCGCCTCGAGCCGGTTGGCGCAGATCGCACCGAAACGCTCAGCCTCCTCCAAAGCCGTTAACACAAGCCTTGAGTCGTCGGTCTGGCAGTCATAGAAGAGATAGCCGCCGGTCGGGTTGCGTGGAGCGAGCGCCGGGGCGCGTTCAACGACCTCCGCTCCCTCGATTATGCGGTGGCGTTCCGGCGCCCAGTCGCCGCCACATTGATCCCCCTCCTCTTCACCGCGCTTGCGCCGCCCGCGCAGCTTGTCGACGGCCATCACGTCGTAAAGGTTCAGCCCCATGCCGAGCTTGCGGTCAGGCCGTTCACCATCGAAGGCCGGCACGATCATTGGCAGCGGCGTTACGAGGTGCGGTGCCAAGCGAACCATTAGCTGGCGCTCGAGGAGCGCCTCGCGGACGAGCCCAAGATCGAACTGCTGGAGGTAGCGCAGGCCGCCATGAACGAGCTTTGACGAGCGGCTCGACGTGCCCGACGAGTAGTCGGCGCGCTCGATCAGCGCAACGGTGTAACCGCGCGTTGCGGCGTCCAACGCGACGCCGGCGCCGGTGATGCCGCCGCCGATCAC
>SXGR01289665.1_pt1 | contig 16219 bp, 14 predicted proteins | sample 3174711 | NCBI WGS metagenome assembly SXGR01 (sample SAMN11356860, study PRJNA531348) | freshwater metagenome | isolation source: freshwater sample F1-60 | place: China: Fuxian Lake, Yuxi | collected 2017-12-25
CTCCAGTTTCTGTTCCGCAGTAAACTGCCACCGGTCTCGTTTGCTCATTCACTTTGCTCCGTCTGCAGGCCCTCTGCAGCCGTTCAAAGTCTCTCATCTTCTTAAACCACTTTTGTCCAGATTCCGGTGAAGCTACACAGTGTTCGGCACTTCCGAAGTCGAGCAGTGGTCATCCGATGGTCAGAGCCTCGGTGTCCGGTTTGTTGAAGGACAGGGCAACAACGGCTTGCCACCGGCGGCTTATCGCGCGTTGATGGATTTTGCAGTTGCCGCAGGTATGGCGGTCGCGGATGCCATTGTGGATGGTTCGGTGACAAGCGTTCGCGCTGATTTGGATCCTGCGCAGCGTCTCGCCGGTGACATTCCGGACTCATTTCTTCGCGACCGACGTATCAATGAACGCGATGCAGCTCGATTACGCGCCCGCGTCCGTACGGTGACCCAACGTGCTGTTGAAAGACTCGCATCGAACTTTGTGAAACTCGCGCGTGACGAGTTGCTCGTTAAAGCCCGCGATGCGGGTACCAATGCCGTACAGCTGATGTATTTCGAAGGGCTCGATCTCATTGAAAAAGGCGGTGTGCGTTTTGAGCATGACTATCCGCTGCAAATTTTGAGTCAGGTCGATCGGGTTCCGAAAATCGAGGATGTGCTCGAAAAGCGTCGTCGTCGCCAGACGGGTGACGCCGCCAAACTCGAGGTCATCGACACGCAGCAGTTCGAAGAGTGGTTGTCGATTACGGAGATCATTTCCAAGAGCGAACAACGGTTTGGTGAAGAGCTCCTGGATCTGCGAGCACTGCTGGGACTGCTCTCAAGACCGTGGTCGCACAAGGACGTCATACCAGTCGGACCGGCGACATTGATGTGGGCATTCGACGACTGCATTCGATCTTTCGATTTGCGGCGTCAAGTACGCGAAGACTTCTGCCGTATTTTCGAACGCGTCATGGTGCCCATTCTCACACCGCTGTATTCGGCTCTTGGCAAAGTGCTCGCCGAAAGCGGCGTTTTCCCGTCGATCGAAGAAATGCGGCGAAAGCTGCAATCGAGTGCCATCAGGCGCACAGCCAGTGGGGTCCGGATCGATCCCAAGGCTTATCAAAAAATGGCCGCCTCGGTGCGAACTGCGCCGATGGCGGCAGATGGTGTCGGTGCCGGTCGCGTCAACTTCAACCCATTTCAGCCCCAGGAGCAGCTCGGCCAGAAGATCTATAGCACCGCCAAGAACCTGCTTGGACTACGTCGCACAGCGCGCAACCGGTTGGGTGTTGCCGTGGATGAATTGTTGGCGCGTCCGGATACGCGGCGCTCTGATCTGTTTGAAACCCGCGACATCATGGAGGCGTTATCCCAGGTTGAGTCTGAGATCGGTGAGACGCCGATAACGGATCGCAAATTGCGCTCCCGCCTCATGGAGCTGCTCAAGTCACGCCACGGTGGGCGCAAGCTGCTCGCGCAAGAGGATTACGACACGCTGGAGTTGATGGAAAATCTGGTTGATTCCATCTCTCAGGATCGCTTCATCACGGAAGGTATTCGCGAGTGGGTTCAACGTTTGGAATTGACGTTGAACAAACTTGCCGCACGCGACCCGCAGTTCCTCCGGCATGAAACGGATCGCCCGCACAGCGCTGTTCAAATGTTGAACCAACTCGCACGACTCGGTAACGCACGAGATGTTCAAGATGGCATCGATCGTGAGGTGGGCCTGCGTGTCGATGAACTGCTGTAGAAAGTTGTCAAAGAATACGATCAGAACCCGGCAGTTTTCGAAGAAGTTGTGGATGAGCTGCACCCGCTGGTCGATCGCCAAACCCAGTCTTGGCGCGGCAACGTTGAACGCACGATTCGAGCGAGTGAAGGTCAACAAAAACTTGCTCGGGCACGGCGTGCGGTGCTGGATGAAATTTCCAAACGTCTGCCAGCGAAGCGGCTGCCTTCGGTACTTGTTGAGCTCTTGAACCCCGGATGGCGCAATCTCCTTGTGCACACTCACCTGCGCAAAGGTCCCGAGTCATCCGAGTGGCGTGATCAACTTTCCATCATCGACCAGGTCCACGGTCAGTTGGTCGGTACGCTGAAACCTGAACATTCTGGGTTCATCAATCCCGACGAGCTGCTCCGCCGTATCGTCGACAGCTTGAACAGCATTTCATTCGATCCCGCGAAACGAACACCGCTGGTCATGAAACTGTCGGCTGCTTTAGTCGGCGATACTGCCGGTCTCAAAGCACCGGTGAAATACGACGACATGCCGGAAGGCGGCATGCAGAAGGTGCTGAGTTTCGAGGGGTTGTTGCCTGACCTTAATCCTGCGGTCGACTCCGAAGACGAGAGTGTGCGGCGCGACTTTGCCCGTGCTCTTGCGCGTGCGCGAAAGATCCAGATAGGTGAGTGGTTGGCAGCGAGCGATGTCGACGGGCGACCCGTCATCCTGACGGTGGCCTTTGTGGGTGACGCCAACGCGTCGTTCGTTCTGGTCAATCGACGTGGCGTGAAGAACCGCGATCTTGAACTGAAACAGATGGCCCAGGCATTGTTTGAAGGCAATATCACCTTGCTCGAAGACTTTGACCTGCCTCTGATGGAGCGGGCCTCGCAGCGCATGCTCGAGAATTTGCACTCGCAGTTGGCCTACCAGGCAAGCCACGACGAACTCACTCAACTCCTGAATCGAAAAGAATTTGAACGCGCCGTAGACGGCGCCATCGCCCAGGCACGACGAACCGGCGTGCAACACGCACTGCTCTACATCGATCTCGACCAGTTCAAAATCGTCAACAACACCAGTGGTCATACTGCGGGTGACGAGCTCTTGAAGCTGATTGGCGAAACACTTGCGAAGATGCACAAGGACAAACCCGCTTCGGTGGCAAGGCTGGGTGGTGACGAGTTTGGTCTGCTGCTAAGTAACGTAAGCACGATTGATGCGAGGCGGCGATCTGAAGAAGTGTTGGCGGCGATTCGGGCGCAGAAGTTCCTCTGGCAAGGGCGAACCTACAATCTGAGTGCGAGTGTGGGTCTCGTTTTCATCGACGCTTCGACGGATTCGGTGGACAGTGTTATGCAATACGCCGATGAGGCGTGTTATGCGGCAAAAGATGCCGGACGCAATCGCGTGAAGGAATACGAGCTCGGTGACGCCCGTATGCTGCGGCGGCGCGGTGTGATGGAGTGGGTTGCTGAGCTCGATAAGGCACTCGCTGAAGAACGGCTCATCCTGAACTGTCAGCGTATCGCCTCGATTTCAAATCCCGATCGCCGTACCGAAGGGCGCTATGAAATTCTGCTCACCATGCGGGATGAACTCGGTGAGGTGATGCCACCCGCTGATTTCATTCTGGCGGCGGAAACCTATAACCGAATGACCGTCATCGATCGCTGGGTGATCTCGAGTGTGTTTACCTGGTTCGCCGATCACCGTAGCCGACTCGACTATTTCGGCGGCTTTTCCATCAACGTATCCGGGCATTCGGTGAACGACGAGACCTTCCCGGACTTCGTGCTCGAGCAATTCTCCCGCACTCAGGCACCCACTTCGAAAGTGTGTTTCGAGATTACGGAAACGGCCGCCATTGCAAATCTCGACAATGCGGTCGAGTTTATGAACCGCATGAAGATCATCGGCTGTCGCTTCTCGCTCGATGACTTTGGCACTGGCCTTTCTTCGTATTCTTACCTTCGAAATCTGCCGGTCGACTACGTCAAGATCGATGGTGTGTTCGTCAAGGAAATCACCACCATCCCGGGTGATCAGGCGGTGGTGCGATCGATCAACGAGATCGGCCACTACATGGGCAAAAAGACGATCGCCGAATACGTAAAAAGTGATGCCATCCTCGCGGCGCTGAAGGATATTGGCGTCGACTACGCGCAGGGCTATTGCATCGAAAAACCCTGCGAGCTCAGCAAACTGGTGTTGTAGCCGGTCGATACCGGGGAATCACCAAGCCCCTGAGTGTTGCTGTTGGAAGCAACTCCCCGCGCTTCAGCTCAGCAAAAATTCCAGTAGCGCTTTCTGGCTGTGCAAACGATTGTGAGATTCCGGAAAGGCCACGGAGCGTGGGTCATCGAGCAGCGTCTCGCTGATTTCTTCGCCCCGGTGCGCCGGTAGACAGTGCATGAAGAGCACATCGGCAGCTGCCTTATCGAGCAGCGCCTCGGTGACCTGGTAAGGCGCAAAGGCTTTCTTTCGAGCCGATTTTTCCGCGTCGTGTCCCATAGATGACCACACGTCAGTTATCACAAGGTCAGCGCCGGTGATTGCATCGGCGGGCGTTGCAACGACAGTTGACCGAGGGTTTGCGCGCAACAACTCCGCAGCTGGACGATAACCCTCTGGGGCGCTGATACGCAGTTCGAAATCCCACAGGCTGGAGGCTTCGATGTAGGAGTTGCACATGTTGTAACCATCACCCACGAAGGCCACACGTTTGCCAGCAATTGACTCCCGCAGCTCTTCGAAGGTTTGGATATCCGCAAGAATCTGGCAAGGGTGTTGGTAACGTGTCATCGCGTTGATGACAGGAACTGTGGCCGTTCTGGCGAAGCTCTCCACTGTTTCTTGCGACAAACTACGGATAATGACGATGTCGACAATGCCTGAGAGTACAGCTGCGGTATCGGACACCGGCTCACCTCGACCCAAGTGGCTGACCGTCGGATCTAGATAGATCATGTGGCCACCCAGCTGGAACATGCCGGCCTCGAAGGCGACACGCGTTCGCGTGCTGGCGAGCTCGAGAATCAGTGCCGCAGTTTTGCCTTGCAGCGGACGATGCTCGACACCTGCAAGCTGCAACCGCTTCAGTTCATGCGCGCGTTTGATGACTTGGTTCAGCTCTTGAGCTGAAAAACTTCGCAGCGTCAGGAAGTCCCGTTTTGATTTCATGTTTCATCACGCGCGATTGATGAGTCCAACCAGTCGACTGACCAACTCATCCGCTTCAGCGTCGAGCATCGTCAGCGGTGGCAAAAGGCGAACGACGTTGCCATGGGTCACGTTGATGAGCATACCGGCCTCAAGTGCAGCACGTGTCAGATGCGTGCAATCGTTGGTGAACTCAATCGCTAACATGAGTCCTTTGCCACGCACTTCGCGGATGTTGTTGTTCCCTTTGAGACCGACACGTAGACCATTGAGGATACGTGCTCCCAGTTCCGTTGCGCGATTGCAGAGATTGTCGTCTTCGATGGTGTCGATCACTGCAATGGCGGCCGCGCACACGAGCGGATTGCCACCAAAAGTACTGCCGTGATTGCCAGGTTGCATGAGCTCGGCAGCAGCGCCACGCGCAAGGCAAGCCCCGATCGGCACACCGTTACCGAGCCCTTTGGCGGTCGTCACCACGTCCGGCATGATCCCGCTTTGCTGATAGGCGAAGAATGTTCCAGTACGACCGTTGCCGGTCTGGACTTCATCGAGCATCAGAAGCCAGTTGTTAGCATCACAAATGGCGCGCAGGCGCGGCAGGTAGTCATCGGAAGAGATGTTGATTCCACTTTCGCCCTGAACGGGTTCCACCAGAATCGCGACGATGTCATCTTCGTTTTCGGCGATCTTTTCGATGGCGGTGATGTCGTTGAATGGCGCGCGAACGAAGCCTGGCATTAGCGGATCGAAACCGGCTTGTACCTTGCGATTACCCGTTGCCGTCAATGTTGCCAAGGTGCGGCCGTGAAAACTCTCGTCGGTGACAACCACGGTAGGTCGTTTGACGCCACGAGCATGCCCGTGAAGTCGCGCAATCTTGATGGCGGCTTCATTGGCTTCTGCGCCAGAGTTGCCGAAAAACACACGATCCATGCCGGATACTGCGCAGAGTTTGTCCGCGAGTCGTGCCTGGTTCGGCACTTCATAGAGGTTCGATGTATGCAGCACTCGCCCAGCCTGCGCCGCAATAGCTGCGATTACGCGTGGATGTGCGTGACCGAGTCCAGTTACTGCAAGTCCTGTGAGTGCGTCGAGATACCGCTTGCCGTTTGTATCGACGACCCAGGAGCCATTACCACGCTCGAAGGCGACAGGCAGGCGGGCGTAGGTTTGCATCAGGTGCGAAGCGGCGGCATCAGACATGGTCTTCTTCCTTTGCATTTTCCAGCTGCGCTAAGAGCAAGCGAGGCAGGAGCGGCGCACAAAGTGAAAGGGCAGCGAGAGGCTGCCCCGGAAAAAGTCCCGAATGGTAGCCAATGGCCTGATGCAGATCAATCTGCGCCGGACTTTTCAGTAGTGTTCGTAGTCGGCGTGGTCTGCGATCAAACGGCCGATGATCTGATCGAATTTCCAGCCTCCAGTGGTCGAGACGGTGGTCACGTCCAGTGTGCCGAGGTTGGAAAAACTGATCGCCCTGCTACCCGTGATCGGATTTGTCGGGATGGCATCTGCCTGCAGATATGGGCCGAGTCCAAAAGCCGGTCACCTTTCCCGGACAAGTCTTGCCATCTATCGATGTGAACGGAGTGAGCTGTGCATTGAGCAGGGTCTCTCCCCTGGTCGAGAAGGTTGAGGTCAGCAGCGCTCGCGCGGCAGGTTTCTGTTGAGGAGGGGCCGTTCCCGGGTAGTGGCCGTGTTGCTGGCGTTACAACTGGATGGCCCGCGCGTATCGCGGCGACTTTTGATTCGTCGGTGGTGGTGCCGAATTGGGGGGCGACGATGGCCGCGAAGATGGCAATAACGACCGCGACGACCAGCAGTTCGACCCATGTAAATCCGCGTCGTGTCCGCAGAGCCAAATTGTTGTGATGCAGTTCACGGTTCATCGACTAGAACGCAAGAGTCTACGTTTCGTGGCTTGCATCAAATCGTGGTTGAACTTGCGATGCTGACTGCGCCGATGGGTACAAGTTGAGTACTCGCGCAATAGAAAGCCGGTGCGACGGCACCGGCTTTATGGGGAACGTTTAGAAAAATGCTGGTTATTCGCCCAACATCATCTTCACCGTGAAGCCGTACTGGCGTGGTTGTGTAGGCGCAGCGAATGCAAACAGCCCGCCTACCGGGGTTCCGCCAAGACGTTCAACGTCATCGTTCAGGTTCTTACCCCACAGAGATGCGCTGTAACGGCCATCAATAGCCTCCCAGTTAATTTGCGCGTCCCAGATCCCCAGTGGCCGACGATCAAAACCCACGTCGTTCGGTGTCGTCGTTACCATCTTGCTGGTGTAGGCATAACCCACCATAGCGGAGAAGTGACCGAACGACGTTTCTGGGAAGTCGTAGCGCGCGCCGATGTTCAGATCCCATTTCGGCGCGCGGACGAGATCGAGGTGGGAGTTGTCGGTAGCTGTGCCGGTGCCGAGCAGGTCAGCGATGAAACTCTTGTACTCGATGTCGAGCCAGCCGATGTTGCCGTAGAGATTCAGGTTATCGATCGGCTTGTAGCTGAACTGCAGCTCGATACCCACGGCTTCTGCACCTGCGGCGTTGTCGGTAAACGTCTCTTGTCCCGTCGACGTAGGTGCAGCACGGATGACACCACGCTGTAGATCCTTGTATTCGGAGTAGAAGACGTTGGCGTTGATTTGCAGACGGTTGTCCATCCACTCGCTCTTGATACCGGCTTCGTAGTTATCGACTTGCTCCTGGTCATACGGCGACGAGAACACCGACAGTGTACCGGCATTGTTGACGAAGCCACCTGACTTGAACGCGCGCTGCCAGAAGGCGAAGACGAGCAGGTCGTCGTTCGGTTGGTATTCCACTGCGAGGCGTGGCGAGAACGCATTCCAGTCTTCCTTCACGGGTCCAAAGCGCACGATCGGGTCGAAGTCGTATACGTTGGAACGATCGGTACCTGAGAAGGGCACGCCGTTACACGCCGGTCGTGGCGTTTGGCGCGGGTTGCGGCCAGGAGGACAGTTGCTGTCGTTGATCGCCATACCAAGGACATCGTCTTTTTCTTCATAGGCATATCGACCACCGACGCTGAGTGTCCACTCGTCAGTCACGTGCCAGTCGACCTGTGCAAAGGTCGCCCAAGTGTCACGTTTCTGGCCGTTGGTACCCCAACTAACGAAGGGGTTGTTACGCGTAAAGCCGCCACCACCGAAGAGTTGGCTGTCGAGGAAGATCCACAGGTACTGCTCAACGGTGTATTCGTCCTTGAAAAAGAACACGCCACCTATCACGTCGATGGTGTCGTTGTTAAAGCTGTGGTTGTAACGCAGTTCGAGTTGGTCGGACTTGAAGTCTTGCAGACGGGTTGATGAGAACACATCCCAGTTGAAACCGTCGGTGTCAGTAGTGATGTCTTCTTCCTCATCGCGATGGCTGTAGATCGCGGTAAAGGTACCCATATCGGTGGTGTAGGCCGCGTCAACCACAACGCTCCAGATGTCTTGCAACGTCTGGTTGGGATGAATGTTGGAACCTACTTCATACGGATCGCTGCCATCCCCCTTGATGTTGAAACGCGCGTCGCCAAACGGGTCTTTGCAAGGGAAGCCCAGGTTGGTGTGTAGTGCGCGACGGCCACTCAGACCATTGCCAAGTGGTGGTGGCAACGAACCAGGCTGATAACACTGAGACCAGTTGGCGGTACCGTCACCCTTGTCTTCCCAGATTTCACCAATCACGTCGATGCGCAAGGCATCGTTTGGTTCGAATCGCAAGCTTGGACGCACGTAAACCGAGCGGAAGCCATTTTCACGATCGCCTTTTTTGTCTTCGTCGATTCGTGTACGCAGCGTTGCAGTCGCAGCGTTGTAGCTCTCGAGAATCACGCCGTCATTCTTGAAGAATCCGTCGAGTTCGTTGTAGCTGGCAGCGATGCGAAAGGCGAGTTTGTCCTCGATCAAAGGCACATTGCCGATGGCCCCAAAACGGCGCTTGCCGGCGTTACCCACCTCAGCATGTATTTCGCCGTCGAGCTCGTCGATTTGGGCGCGGTTGGTCCGGACTGATATCGCACCGCCAAATGCGTTGCGGCCGTACAGAATGCCCTGCGGGCCGCGGAGGGCGGTGACGGATTCCACGTCGAAGAGGTGCAGCAGTGCGACAGCATTGCGCGAGTAATACGCGTCGTCGACAAACACCGCGACGACGGGATCTGCAAAACTCTCGATTCCGGCCGACCCGACACCCCGCATGTTGAACGATGCGGCGGCGTTGAAGAGGCCGACGTGTTCAAGTTGTACGTTCGGCACCGATGAGTTGAAGTCCTCAAGCGTGCTGGCAAACATGCGTTCCAATCCGACGCCGGAGAAAGCACTCACGGCTTCGGACATGTCTTGCACGTCCTGGACGGTTCCTCGCTTGGTGGTAACCAGAATTTCTTCGATCACACCACTCGTATCTTTGGCAGCCTCTTCCCCGGCATAAACCGTGGAGATAGGAGGTGCCAACAAAGCGGCAGCAACAAGACCGCCAATCATTCGACGTTTCATAAAACCCCCGAACCGGTAACCCGGCCTCTCTCTGGTGGTGAAACGCGAACACGTCTCGGAGCTGTACTGCGGTCCCCTGAAGTGTCCGCATGTCTAGGATGCAGACCCCGCGGCACCATCCCCATGGTGCTACACGCAATCTCTCGCTGCCGGATTCTGCGAGTCACAACTTCCGTCAGCAACCTTTTTTAACGGCGCAGCGAAGCGCTGCCCGCCGCAGGGTTTTATTGAAGTGCTGCCGTCAATCGTCGAAGCCCTTCGTCGAGGGTCGTTCGCGGACAACCAAAGTTGAATCGGATATACCCTTTGCCGCCGAACTGTTCACCGATGAAAAGGCCAAGGCCGTGCCTTTCGAAGTGCGCGCTGGTGTCGTTTAGTCGAAGATCACGGACATCGATCCATGCGAGGTAGGTGCCTTCAACGGCTGTCATCCGGTTGCCGACCGTGGCGCGCACCAGCGCTTCATTGCCACGAATGTACTGCAGGAGTGACGGCAGCCAGTCGCTTTGATCCGCCCACGCCAGTTCGCAGGCGAGGTAGGCCATCGGACTAATGCCAGGGACGAGGCCCGCGCGGGCTTTCAGAAAGCGCTGTCGAATCCCAAGATCAGGGATCACGGCAACGGCACAGCCGAGACCCGGAATGTTGTAAGCCTTGGTCGGAGAAAAGAGCGTGATGCTTTTCGCTTCAATCTCCGGCGACAACGTGGCGATGGGAATGTGTTTGCGCTCAGGATCAAGAATGATCGGGCAATGGATCTCGTCCGACATGATGGAGAGGTTATGACGAAGGCAGAGGTCAGCGACCTGTTCGAGTTCCGGTCGTGTGTACACCCGGCCCGTTGGATTCTGCGGGTTGCATAACATGAAGAGACGGGCGTTCGCAGCCTTGGTGTTGAGATCGTCGAAATCCATCACCCATTGTTGGCCGGCGAGAATCAAATCACTCAATACCGCTTCCCCACCGACATTCGCCGGTACATCGAGGAACGGGTAGTACACGGGCTTAGGGATAAGAATGCCCTCGCCAGGGTTGATGGTCGTTCGGGCGGCTAGGTTAAAACCCGTCACCACGCCGGGTATCCATACCAGCCACTCGGCTTGCACTTTCCAACCATAGGATCTTTGCAACCACGCGATCGCCGTATCGATCAGGGAGGGAGGCGTCACGGTGTAACCCAAAATGCCGTGGTCGATTCTGGACTTCAGTGCGTCGAGCATGAACTCAGGCGCCCGGATGTCCATGTCTGCGACCCAGAACGGCAGGATCCCGTCCGGAAACTTGGTCCACTTGCTGCTCGACGAAGGCCGGCGGTCGATCACCTCGTCAAAGTTGAATTCGGTCATGAGCTTAAGGGGAATTTGATTGTGGGCGCTTGGGGCCGGTGGGCTAGAATGCGCAAAGTTAATGGCTAGTTCAAAGGTGTGACATGTCTGATCAGACCGTCGTTGAGACCATCAAGCAGCAGATCGATAACAATGCGGTGATTTTGTACATGAAAGGCTCACCCCAAATGCCGCAGTGTGGATTCTCTGCACGCACTGTGCAGGCGCTGATCGCGTGCGGTCAGCGGTTCGCCTATGTCGACATTCTGTCGAATCCGGAAATCCGCGCGACGCTGCCGTCAATCTCCGATTGGCCCACGTTTCCGCAGCTCTTCGTCAAGGGAGAACTCGTCGGTGGTTGTGACATCGTCACGGAGATGCATGAAGTAGGTGAGCTTGAGCCGTTGATTAAAGAGGCGGTAGGGGCTTAGAGGCGTCTCTTCGCTGATTAGAGTTGGATGCGGGGAGAGGGTCGACGCGGCTTTGTGTTCCACACAAACCCGCTTTCCGACCTTTACCCACTCACGCTACGCGTGAGTAGGTTGGGCCACGCGGCTTTGCCAGTTCCCGCTTCGCGGGAACTGGTTATTCGTAGAACGTAAACGGCGTGGCATTCACGATCGCGCAGAAGAGGTCAGCCGTTCGTTCCGCGTCGTACAACGCGCCGTGGGCCTGACTGACGTCAAAATCGATGCCCGCCCGGCTGCAGGCTTCACGCAGCACCGTATGTCCGTATGTGACGGCTGACAGTGAGGCCGTGTCGATGGTGCTGAAAGGATGAAACGGATTGCGTTTCATGTTGTTCCGATCCACCGCCCGCATCAGGAACTGATGATCAAAGGACGCGTTGTGGGCCACCAGGATGGCGCGGTGGCAGTCATCGGTTTTCATTCGCTCACGAACTTCTTTGAAGAAACCCTTAAGCGCTTCGGACTCAGGGACGGCTCTTCGACCTGGGTCCGCCGGGTTTATGCCTGTGAATTGCAGTGACGCAGGATCGATGCTCGACCCCATGAATGGCGCAACCGCCCAACGATGGCTGGATAACGGCCGTAGGCGGTTGTTTTCCCAGGTCAGCAGTACGCAGGCAAATTCGAGCATCGGATTGATGGCGGCGTTAAACCCGCCGGTTTCAATGTCCGCGACCACCGGCAGGTAGCCGCGAAAACGTCTGTTCATCGTCATGCGTGCACCTTATCAGTTCCGACGGTGGGTGTAGTGCGGGAAATCCTGCCCAAAACGACGTAACAGGCCGACGCGATAGCCCGTGCGACACAAAACTCCAATCCAACGCCTAAGACTTCAAGAGAGGCTGCCCGAAGCCGATACAACATCGACCACCCATAGAAAGTTAAAGCGATGCGAGAGGCGAATTTGCCTGCCTGGCTCCGAATACGACGAACGACGCTGTTGTGCGTCGTCGTGATGTTGTCTGTTCTTCATGTGAACAAGGTGGCAGCGGTTGGCGCGGTGCCTGTGGATGCCGGCTGGGCGTTCCGCAAGTCACAACGCTCATGTGTGCTCGAACAGGTCACACGTGCCGGTACGGCGCGGTTCTTTGGTGAACCTGGTCTGCCGCTGCGCTTTGAATATGCAACGGTGAGTGACCCCTTTGGGGAGGGTGCTGTGATGGCCTCTGCAGACGCACCCGAGTGGCATCCGGCGTGGCCATCAAGTAGTGATCGGGGTGCGCTCGACCACGTGCGAGGTGGTGTTATCTCGACGGTTGAACCCACGGCCAATCAGTTGCTCGAAGACCTGGAGCATGGACGACTGATCAGACTCCTTGGGCATGGGCTTTCGGGCCGTGAACAAGAAATACGTGTCGTCACGGTAGTTCCGACGCGATTGGAGGAGAGTCGCGACGCTTTTCTGGCGTGCCGACAGTGGCGATTGCCGGCCAACTTCAAGGATGTGGAGGTCTCCCAAATTGGATTTGCGACTGGACAGATCACCTTGACGCGACAAGACCATGCCAAGCTTGATCGGCTGGCCGAGTACATCCGTGCGGATCGATTGTTGCAAGGGATCGCCATCGACGGCCACTCCGATTCAACAGGCGACGCACGCACGAATCTCGCGCTCTCCAAACGCCGCGCTGCGATGGTTGCGGTTCAGCTGGTAAGACGCGGCATTCCCCGTGGTCTGCTGACGGTCAACTTCCACGGCGCGTCGTTTCCCATTGATGCGCGTCGCGGATTCGCTGCGGATGCATTGAACCGGCGTGTCACTGTTCAGCTCAAACGCGCTGTAAACAGCGATCCGGGAGGCTCAGAAATTGCACGGCGCTGATGGCGCATTGGGTGGGCCAGGTCCTGGAATGTGAGGTCACGCACGTTTGGCGCATCTCGCGCTTCGTATGATCGCGAACAAGTCTGACGGACGCTTCTCCGCTGTCGAAGTGTGATGTATCTCGATGCCCACACGTGACCACCAGGACGGGTCATCCGCGTTCCATTGCCTGACTCCGCATATCGCACGAGAGGTAGTAGGAAGATCTGAGAAACCCCACGTCACGACGGATTAGTGACACAAGGACGACGAGATCCAACTGCTGGAATTTCACCTCCTGGAGAATCAATAGGGCATCATCATGGTCAACTTCCATGTGCTCTTCAGTGGCGAGATTGCACCCGGCGCTTCCCGAGACCAGGTGATGCTAGGCATGCAGCGCACACTCGGTATCGATCAACGAAAAGCGAGCCAGCTGTTTTCTGGTCGGACGGTCGTACTGGAGAGTCAGCTTGGCGCGGCAGAAGCGCAGTCCTTGGTGGCGATTCTCACTGCCATTGGGGCCGTGTGCTGGTTCAAAGATTACACACCGGTCGCTTCAGGCAATCCCGCTCGATTCAAGTTGAATGGGGGCGGCATTGATCGAACTCTTCGCAATCTGACAGCGGCACACCTTGAGTGTCCATGTTGTGGACATATGCAACTGATCGCCGAGTTTTGCCAGCGCTGTGGCACGGATATCGAGGCTGCGCAAAAACGCATGCGCAAAGAAGACGCGATCATCGAGAAGAAACTCAAGGCGCTCCGAACGTCGAAGGGTGGCGATGCAGCGATGATCTCTACCGAAGAAAAAGCCGAGGAAAAGGCTGCAAAAACCGGACGGACGAATAAGATGGTCGCCTGGTTTCGCAAAGTACAATAACGCCTTGAACGCCCCTTCAACCGATTTGCCGATCGGTGTTTTTGATTCTGGTATCGGTGGATTGACCGTGCTTCGTGCACTACGTGCTGCGATGCCACGTGAATCATTTGTTTATCTCGGTGATACGGCTCGATTGCCTTACGGAACCAAGAGTGCGGATACCGTCCGTCGTTATGCACTTCGGGCCGCCTCCCATCTCGTGGAACGTGGCATCAAAGCGCTGGTGGTGGCGTGCAATACGGCAACGGCGGCAGCACTGCCTCAGCTGGTTGAAGCGTTCGCGCCGCTGCCTGTACATGGTGTGATTTCGCCCGGTGCAGACGCTGCGAGCGCCGCGTCGATCGGCGGTGTCGTGGCGGTGCTGGCAACCGAAGGTACGGTGCGTGAACGTGCTTATCACGGAGCGCTCTTGCACCGTGGCGTCCACCGCGTCTTCGCACGACCTGCGCCCCTCCTTGTAACCCTTGCAGAAGAAGGCCGCGCCCAAGGCGCGTTGGTGCAACACGTTGTGCGGGACTACCTCGAGGGGATCAGCGGAGACCAAGCGTTCGATACGTTGCTGCTCGGGTGCACGCACTTCCCGGTGTTTCGTTCGGTGTGTGCAGAGGTGCTTGGCGCTGAAGTTGCGATTGTTGATTCGGCGTCAACCACTGCATCTGCGGTTGCTGCCGTCACGCCACGCTGTCTTGGCGATCGTGCTCATACCCACTTTCTCGCGACAGATGGCGGAGACCGTTTCCGTCGTGTCGGCAGCTTCTTTCTTGGCGAGACGATTCCCGAAGTCGAAATCGTCGATCTCTGAGTAGTTCTCTCGTTGTTCCCAAAGCGATGGGGAGAGCGATTGGGAGAACGATGGCGCCTCTTGGTTGGTGAACCTGGTTGGTGAACCGTATGCTTGGCCGCTGTAATTCACCGGTGCGGAGGAGCAACAACCATGAAGATCGGCGCAATCTTTCCCCATCTCGAGATCGGTGACGATCCGGTGGTCCTTCGCGATTGGGCACAAGCCGCTGAAGGGCTGGGGTATTCGCACATCCTGGCTTATGACCATGTTCTCGGAGCGGTGCATGAAAAACGCGAACCGAAACTTTGGGGACCGTACACGGAAGAATCGTCATTTCACGAACCGTTCGTATTGTTCGGATATTTCGCCGCGTGTACCACACGTATAGGGCTTGCCACAGGCATTCTGATCCTTCCACAACGCCAGACCTCACTCGTCGCCAAACAGGCCGCAGAAATCGATGTTCTTTCAGGAGGGCGATTACGTCTCGGCATCGGCACCGGCTGGAACTATGTGGAATACGACAGCCTCGGTGAGAACTTCGCTAACCGAGGTGTACGACAGGAAGAACAGGTCGAAGTACTACGGCGTTTATGGCAAGAGCCGGTGATCGACTACACCGGGCGCTGGCACCACATCGATCGCGCCGGAATAAAACCGTTACCGTCGCGATCAATTCCGATCTGGTTTGGTGGTTTCACAGACGTCGCGTTCCAGCGCGCTGCGCGTATCGGTGATGGCTTCATGTTTGGCAGCGGCCACGCACAAAACCTGGAAGCACTTGGCAAAGTGCGTGAAGCGCTAGCGAAGGCCGGGCGTGACCCTGCGACTTTCGGGACCGAGTCGTTCATGAACTATCAGTCTGGTCCTGACAAGTGGCGTCGTGAGATCGAAGATCTGATTGCTCGTGATGTTGACTACGCTTGCATACGCGCCATGGCACTGCGCGGCCAGGGTGATGGTCTCAAATCACCACGTGATCACATCACCGCGCTGGAAACGTACTGGAAAGTAGTAGGAGATCTGGCGCATTGAGCAAATTGTCAGGGCGATCTCGCATACGTGGCATAGTTGATCTCGCAAAAGTGATATGACGGTGATCTCACCGGACGTCCGGTGGTATCCGCTTAAGTTTGTGGCGTGCGGTTGGAACTCATCTAACCGCCAACACCATCAACATCGAGGATACGAATCATGCGAGAACTCGCCTGTGAAGAGCTGAATGTGGTTGCCGGCGGAAACTCCAGTGTCGACCCTTACTTCATGTCTGCCAAGGCGACCGGAACCGCGCTGGCGATGCTGGATATCGGTCTGAAGTACGGCGTCGCAACCGCGGCTGGTGCTGCGCTCCTTCCGGTTGCCGGAGCGGTTGCCATCGGCGGCGCAATCTTCGCGGCAGGCATCGCCAGCTACTGGATCATCCGCGCGAAACAGTAAGCGAGGCTGGAACGGTGCACGGACGCACCGCTTCGAGAGATGAACTTCAGGTGGTGGATTTTTGATCGTAGGTACAGATATCGGCAATCACACACGAGCTGCATTTGGGCTTGCGGGCGATGCAGGTGTATC
>SXGR01439720.1_pt1 | contig 16219 bp, 16 predicted proteins | sample 3174711 | NCBI WGS metagenome assembly SXGR01 (sample SAMN11356860, study PRJNA531348) | freshwater metagenome | isolation source: freshwater sample F1-60 | place: China: Fuxian Lake, Yuxi | collected 2017-12-25
ATTTAAAGTTTCGTTGAAGAATTGACTTGATCTCGATCCCTGCTGCTGCCAGCAGAGATCCCTTGGCCTCTCTTTGCAGAGAGACCGTTCAGGTTGTCTCGATTACATTGTCAAAGTTCTGGTGCTTGCCGCATTTTATGGGACGTCCCAAATGGCGTCAAGAAAAGAAGAGAGCGTCCAATGTCCACAACGGACCTCGAATGCTCGTGGGGGAGTATACGGTGGATAAGAATACCTGTCAAGCGGAATGGTACCTGGCACCTAGGTACCAGGTACCTAGGTGCCAGGTACCATTTTTTTGAGCTTATTTTAGCAAAAAAATGACCCCGCACTGTAGAGTGCGGGGCGCTTGAGTCACACTGGACTGGTGGAAAAACCTTTCGAAGAGTAACTGATGACTGGCGTCCACGACGCATCGAACATCTGCTCGGTCGCTTCGCGCCCCGCAACTTCTCCGCAGGTGACGCGGAGGAGCGCATCATCGGTGTAGGGACGATGCGGTTTGCCGGTGCTGTCGCGCTTTCCGCGCTGGATCGCGCCGAGGCGAGAACGGATGTGTGCGAGTCGCAGCGCATCGAAGTCCGCGGGTCGTGCCGCGGGATCTTTCATCAACTTCGGCACACGTCCCTCGATGTACTGTGCTTTGAATTTCGACATCCACTCAGCGAACTCCTGTTCCTGTGGCGTGCGCTGACCGTCGGGTTTTGCACCGCGCTTGCCGACGCCGGGTTCGTAGACGAGGCCGAAGGTTTTCATCAGTCCTTGGAACTGCGGCTTGAGCGTGCGGACGCGGCGACACAGAGAGAGGCCGACGTCGTCGCCCAGCGGATCGTGCCGAACGGCGTACTCGCCCCCAGGCACGATCACGTGGATGTCGCCGGGACAACGCACGTGTTTTTCTTCCACACGACCGATCGCGTTCAATTCGTAGCGGATGGCGGTGTGCATGCCCGAACCTTCGATGACGATCGGCGGCTCGGTGCCGCGTTGCGGGGAGTACTCGAAGTGTCGTCGTCGGCAATCCAACACGCTCTCGATCGGTGGCGTCGGTTGTGCGACGCTCTGAAGAAAGAATGCGTGTCGGATACTCATGAGATTTGGGAGATCCCACAACCCTTGCCCCCAGCCGAGCAACAGATGCAGCTTGGGGAGGAAGAGCCAGTCCGGTTTTTCGGGAATCCGCCTATGGCGTAGTCCTTGAAGAACCTCGATCTCATGTCGGAACATGGTCTCCTCGTTTCTGTTGCGTCGCGCAACGGAAATAATCTAAGCAGAATTTTGGTCGCGTGTCAATGATAAAAAAGACCCTCCGATGTCATCGGAGAGCACATGGAGAGTCATTTCTTTTTATAGTGGAAGTACTGCCACAGAATGATGACCGCGAGGAAGATCCCGAAGCAGTCGGGGATCAGGAGGTAGTGTGACTTGATCGTGGTTGAGTAGCAGATGCGTGAGAGGAAGACACCGAAGCTGAGAATCGCGCTCATGATCGGCACACCGCATCGTTTCTCTTGGTAGTTTTTGAGGATCTGGCTTGGAATGCCGATGAACACCATCGCAAGTCCGCACACCATCGCCGCGTTTCCGAAAATCTGCTGCCAGTCCATCGACCGACCTCCTATGAAAGGACCACATATGTATTCTAGAATGTCTATGAAAAAGAAAAAAGCGGACTCGTGGTCCGCCTCGTCGTAGATGACTCGTTAGACTTTGTCGACCAGGCCCTTGTCGAGCAGCGCGTGGTAGGTCTTGCTGAGCAGACTGGAGCCGCACAGTGGCGGACTTCCTCGCTTTGCCCTTGCGTCGGCGTCCGACTTGTCTTTTCGTTCCACGTCTGCGATGACCGCGAGAACCTGAACGCTACGCTCGGGGTCTGCCTTCGCCTTCTCGATCGCATCGTTCCATGCCTGGTGATACACCGGGTTTTCCATTGTCAGCCTCTCCTTTGTAGGCTGAACGCAATGTACACCACCGCGCGACTCTGTCAAGAATTACTTCTTGATCAGCCCCTTCTCGACGAGTTTGTCGTAGAGGATGGGGGTAAGGCTTTGTCCGCAGCCGAAGGGATAGCCAGGTTTGCGCTTCAGTTTCTTGAGTTGATCGTTCGCCTCTTTGTACGCTGCCTCGAATTGATCTTTGGCCGCGGGATCCGTCTGTACTTTCGCGATCGCTTCGTACATTTCTCCGAGTGTCATTCCGTGTGGCATTTGCAACCTCCTTGCGCAGGATAAAATAACGACCTTTTATAGTCAACACAAACGTGAGGTTGAAATGTAAAAACTTTCTATTTTTTAATCTTTTTTTGTTTCTTCTGTCGCCACACTTCGATTTTTGCGTGATCGCCGGAGAGTAGTTCTTTCGGCACGATCCAGCGCGTACCTTTTTTTGGTGAGAACACTTCGGGGCGTGTGTACTGCGGATGTTCGGCCACGCCTTCTTCTGCGTGTGATTCGCGTGCGAGTGATTCTTTTGCGCCGAGCACGCCGGGCACATGGCGCGACACCGCGTCGATCACCACCATCGCCGGAAGTTCACCGCCAGTGAGTACGTAATCGCCGATGGAAATTTCTTCGTCAGCGAGATGTGTCGCAACGCGTTCATCAACACCTTCGTAGCGACCGCACAGCAACACCACACGTTTGTATTTTGAAAGTCGCACTGCTTCACGATGCGTGAACTTTTTTCCTTTCGCGGAAAGTAAAACAACACGCGTTTTTTTTGCGCCGAGCACCTTCAAAGATTTTAGTGCAGCAAAAAATGGCACAACACTCATCACCATCCCCGGTCCGCCGCCATACGGCTTGTTATCAACTTTACGATGCTTGTCCGCAGACCACGAACGAAGATCGTGCACGCGAATATCCAAAAGTCCGCGCTCGCGAGCGCGCTTGATGATCGACTCGGAAAAATATCCGTCGAACATCTTCGGGAAAATGGTGAGAACGTCGAATCGCATAAAGACAGTCTACATTAGCAGAGTATCAGAAAAAGAAAAGTCCCGTCGTTTGAAACGGCGGGACAAAAGAAATCCTCCCCCAACCCCCTCCTTAGCGCTTTGCGCTAAGGAGGGGCATTCTTGTGTAGTTAGTGCGTGAAATCGTAGAACGCATCGCGTGCACCTGGGGCGCTCCATCCGACGACAGTGATTGCGACGAGCGTGACGAACAGTACGATGTATGCGAGGAGGATGATGAGCGCTTCCAGTGCGCGCATTTTCGGGATCGCTTTCTCCGACTTCAGGTAGATGAAGAGAGGAGAGAATGGATCGAGGCGCTGATCCTTGTCGAGCTGCAGCGCGAGTGCAGCATCTTGTGTAGTGCTGATCGCGTCTCGCGCATCCTGTGCAACACGCGTGATTGATGAGCGGAAGCGTTCACTTTCTTCAGCGCCGAGACTCGCATGCAGTTCGGAGATCTGCACGATGACCGCGTCTTCTTCCGGGGCACACTTGATGGCTTTGGCGATCGCTTGAATGATACGTTGCCGCTCAGGCACTCGTCTCCTTTTCTGGAGCTCGTACATGAACTCGCCGTAACCCATGTACCCGAGGAACATGAATACGAATGGGTTGAGCGGTATGGCGAACGCACAGGCGATGAGGGACAGCACGCGCCAACCCAGACTCAGTTTCTCGGAGAAAGAATGCGCGAGCGATGTCGCGACCCTTCCACCATCGAGCGGATGGATGGGGAGCAAGTTGAACGCGTTGAGCATTCCCATCGCACCAGCCCATGCAGCAAGGAGCGGCATGTGCAGGAGAAACGATGTCGCGAGGGTGATGAGCGCGAGCGCACATCCCCAGACCGGGCCCATGAGCGCGATGATCGCGCACGCTTTTTCTGACGGCCAGTAGTCGAGAGTGCGAGCGACTGCGCCGAACGGGTACAGCGTGATGCCTTCAACGCGCATCCCGTATCGCTTCATCATCCAGACGTGTCCGTACTCGTGGAACAGCAAGCTGCCGATGAGTACGAGCGCGAATTGCCATCCTGCGAAGTAGCTGAAGAAGAGGAATGATGCCGCAGCGAGCAGCAGTTTCTTGAGTCGAGGTTCGATCATCGTCGCCTCCTTGGCGCAAAGGAACAACCTGCGTTCAGGCTAGGCTTCGCGCCACGTTCTGTCAAAGAATAAAAATCAAAAAACTTCCCCGGGTGGAGAAGTTTTTTGTTGGTCGTTACTAGATAGTGAGATCAACAGCCGATGTGTCGATGTGTGCATTGCTCATGCTGCTGTGTGCGCTCGCGTGCACGGGAGCGGCATCATCGGTGCGACGGGGTGGGCGGCGGCTACCTTCTGGTTCGAAAATTTTGAGGTTCACGCGCGCGTTGTTTTTTGCGCCGACGATTTTGAGGAGCGTCCTGAGTGAGCGTGCGGTCTGACCCTGGCGGCCGATCACGTAGCCCATGTCCTCTTGGTTGATAAACAGTGTGATGAGCACGCCGCGTTCGTCGATTGTCCGTTCGGTTCGCACGTCCTCCGGATGACCAACGATCGCTTTAACGACGGTTTCGACGAAATCCTGATCCTGTTCTGCCATAGCTTGGCGTTTGGTGTCCCGCAATACTGCAGGATGTACCTAATAAAGAGTAACTTTGGAACCGCCGCAAAAGTCTCTTCCGGCCCAAAAACGGATATTTTTTCTTCCTGTACCCGCGTCGCGTCCTCGGCGATGCTCCACATCGCCTGTGGCGCGTCACGTGGACAGGAAGAAAAAATCTCTCGTTTTCGGTACGGAATATACTTTCGCAGAGGTTCCTTAAGAAAGTATAGGCACGGTTGGTACAGGTGTCAATTTTTGGTTCTTGATTTACGAAAGAATTTTTGCTATAATTATCATAATTATTACACTATTTTTTAATAGTATTATGATGAGTGAACGAGGGGGGATTGGTATCGGTTGTCCTCACGGAAAATTATTTGCTACTGAATGTGAGGCATGCAAGAGAGAATCGGAACGCAAAGAAGCAAAAATCAAAAAAATTAAGGATGGTCACCGAGAAAAATTTTTAAAGATTTTATTAAAAAGTGAAGTCACAGAGACGCCAGATTTTACGGAGATTGATGATTTTACTGAGACGGAGATTGATGATTTTTTAGAAGATGGTGGTTTTGAAAATGAGAAGACGTGTCCGGATGGAGTTTTGGCAGTGCGTTGTGAAAAATGTAGAGGAGAAGCCGTTGCAGAAATTAAGATGGCAAAAGATGAATATAACGAAGTACTAAAATATTTGGATGATGAATGGAATGAAGGATCAAGCAAGCGCACGCCTGCACCCGCCACAGAACAGATGTATAGCGCGAAGGCGGAGATGGAAGAAAGGATGTTGCGCGCCCGTGATCGATTTTATGAACTCGATGAAGAATTGATAAGGAGACGCAGCGAAGAAAAGTAATCGAAATAGTCTTAAAAAATGACAGTGTGGTGACAGGCACCCTGCGGGGAGCCAGTCACACACACTGTCATTTTTTACGCCTTCGGTTCTTCTTTTTTCTCTGCGGGCGCGACGTGCTTTTTGTCGCCCATCGTCGCGTTCACTTTTTCTTTGTCGATGATTTTTGCATCGACGAGGAGGTTGTGGACGGTTGCGGATGGCTGCGCGCCTTTCGCGAGCCATTCTTTGATGCGGTCGGCTTTGAAGTTGATGGTTTTTGGTGTGGTGCGCGGGTTGTATTGGCCGAGGATCTCGAAGGCTTTGCCCCAGGGATCCTTGTGCTTCTCCTGGACGACCAGGCGATAGCTCGGCTGTTTCTTTTTACCCACGCGGGTGAGGCGGAGGACGATCATAGAAGTTTGGAGTTTGAAAATTTGAAATTGGTTCGAGTTTAGGGGTGAGCGCCCCATGCCCTACAGCATCGGTATGATGCCAGTCGATTTCGCTCATGTCAAGAGTAAGTGTCCCTTGGGTGACAGGCACCTTGGTGCCTGTCACCAAAGGGACAGATGAGGAGGCCGTTGTCAGGCGGGATTGACAGATTTGTTTCTTTTTGATAAGAAACACGCGTTGCTCGCATGGTGTGGGTGACGTCGCTACTTCACATTTTAGCGAAGAAAGAAGGTTTCAAGTGAAAAAGACACTCGTAGTGCTTTTCGGAGCGGTTTTCGGATTGCTCCTGTTCTCGCGTCAGGCGTTCGCGCTCGACTGCGACACCACGGTCGTCGACGGCGCCGGCGTGTACGGCACGAACATCAGCAGGGTGGTCGATGCCACGAAGGCGCTCACCGCCAAGGCGGCGGACGTCCGCGTACGCACGGTCACGAACTACGGCGGCGCTCCCAACCTTGACCAGTACAAGGCGTCGGTGGTCAGGGCGTGTCCGTCATGGCAGGCGTTGAACGGGAACATGAAGAACAACATGGTCGTTCTCATGATCTCGACGGGCAACACCACCGGATCGAAGGTCGTGAGCGGCCTGTACTACGGCAGCACGTGGGCGACGTCGCTCGACGCGCAGTGGCCGACGATCCAGGCGCAGAATATCAACCCGTACCTCCGGCAGAACAGCGCCGGACAGCGGGACTTCGTCGGCGCGTCAGTGAACGGATTGAACACCGTCGCCGCAAATCTCATCGCGCAGGGAACGAACCCGACGATCGTACGACCGACGCCGGTGCAACCCGCACCGCCTCCCGTGGTGGTGCAGTCGCAGCCGACCAACCTGAACGGCCTCTGGGCCGTGATGGGCGGTGGGCTCGGACTCGTCGCGATCGGTGCGGTCGTCTGGCTTCTCGTCGCGAGGAGCAAGAAGCGCGACATCGCGCGAGCTGCGCAGGACCAAGCGAAAGCAGCGAAGAACGCGTGCAGCGCAAAGATCATCGAGTATCAGGACACGGCAGGCGTGCTCCTGATTCCGAAGGTCGACGCGCTCGCGAGGAAGACGTCCGAGGAGGACGTCGTTGCGCTCCGTACCGACGCCGATGGTATCAAGGCGTTGTACAACAACGCCGCCTCGCGGTTTGCGGAGTACGGAAGCTCGGCGACCGATCCCGATACGAACGGGCTCTCGGCCGAGCAGTACACGCAGATCGCGGCCGGCTATGACGGCATCCGCGGCGATCTCGACAACGTGCGACAGGGTCTCGAATTCTTCGAGACGAAGCGTGCGGCGATCGAGCGCGTCGTCGGACAGGCGCCGCAGCAGGTCGCGGACGCGAAGAACGCGCTCGCGCAGGCGAATGCGGCGATCGACGCGGTCAAGGAGAAGGGCTTCAAGACCGAGTGCACGATCGATACCATGAAGTTGGCGGGCGATTTCCTCAAGTTGGCAACCGACGCCGTCGCGGCCAAGCACTACGGCAAGGTCGGCGACTTCTGCGCCAAGGCGACAGCCGAGGCGAAGAAGGCAACGGATGCCGCGAACGCTCTTCCGAAGGCGAAGGCCTATGCGGACGAAACGAACATCGATCTCGAAGAGGAGCTCGCTGAGCTGCTAGAGATGTCTCCGAAAGATATCTCCGAGATCTTTCAACAGTTGACAGCGAACTACGCCCCGACGAGCTGGTCAGACATCAAAGACAAGCCGGAGGAGATCGACCGCGCGTTTGCTGCAGCGAACGAAAAAATCGTCGCAGCAAAAGAGGCTGCATCGATGAACCAGCAGGACTGGTCGCGTAGCGCAGCGCTCGCCGCCGAGGCGCAGAACGAGATCGATAAGGCGCTTGACGCCCACAAAGTCGTTGTGGACCGTAAGCGTGAGCTCGACGAGGCAAAGGCGAACGCGCCGAAGATCGTCGAGGAGATCAACGCCGGGATCATCACAGTGGAGCAGTACGTGAACGCGCACACCGTCGACGTTGGCACTGCGGTCGATCGCAAGGTCAGCGAGATGATGGCGTCCTTGAATCGGTTCACTACGCTGCTTGCGGAGAAGATGCCGGATTACCTCGCGGTGGTCGCGGCGGGCAACTCGACAAAGAGCGCGATCAACGACGCGCTCGCGGCAGCCAATGAGAAGGTCGCAGCGGCGGAGGCGGAGCGGCAGCGAGCCGTGAGCGCCATCGAGGCGGCTGACCGGCAAATCCACGAGGCAGAGCGCTACATCGACGCCAACCGTGGCGACGTCGGCGCAACCGCAGGCTCGCGCTGCAGCGAGGCGAACGCGGTGCTCGCCAAGGCACGGCAGGCAAAGAGCCTCCAGGAGCGGATCAACCTCGCCGACCAGGCGAAGTCTACGGCATCGAGCGCGATCGACGCGGCGCAGGCCGACATCGACCGGCGCGAGGCCGAGCGGGAGGAGCAGCGCGAGCGAGTTCGCGCTGCCGAACGAGCGGCCGCGGCGGAGCGTCAGCTCGAGGAGGAGCGCGCTGCACGACGCAGGGCCGAGAGCGACTCGAGTCTGCTCACCGGTGTGGTGATCGGATCGGCGCTTTCGAACAGCGGGCGCCGGGACGACAACAACTACGGCGGTGGTGGCTACAGCGGCGGAGGATACTCCGGTGGCAGTGGTTACTCGAGCGGAGGCGATTCCGGAGGAGGTTCCTCCGGCGTCGATGACTCCTCGTCTGGCAGCAGCTGGGGAGGCGATTCCGGCGGCGGAAGCTCCGGAAGCAGCGACAGCGGAAGCAGTGGTGGCGGCGATTCTGGAGGAGGTTCCTCCGGCGTAGACTAGCCATTCATCACATCTGTCCCTTTGGTGCCAGGCACCCAGGTACCTGGCACCAAAGGGACACTGATCCAACGACACGGACACGAGTTACGGTGCGGAGGGGCAATTCGGCTCCTCCGCACACCCCCGTCACGAAACCAACGACACGAAAGAAAGAAGGATAGCCACATGGCTTCACTGTTCGACAAGATTCGCATCTTCACCGTCAGTAACCTGCATCAGCTCCTCGACGCGGCGATCGACCTCAACTCCGTCGCGGCGTGCAAGCAGTACGTCCGCGACCTCGAGGAGGGGAAGAACAAGATCCGTGACCAGGCGGCGGCGGCGCGAGGTCGTCTGGGCCAGTCCCAGGCGGCGGTGGCGACGCTCGAGCACCAGATCCAGACCGACATCGAGCACGCTCAGCTCCTCCTCGACGACGACGACACGTCGAACGACGCGGATGCGCAGCGCCTCATGGAGGGCGTGGTCACGAAGACCGAGCTGGTCGAGACCAAGAAGAGCCAGTACGCGACCGACAAGCAAGTCGCCGACGCGCTCGGCGACGCGGTGCGGAAGATCACCGCGAAGCACGCCGAGATGGTGACGAACGTTCGCAGGCTCGAGGCGCTCGAGCAGCAGACGAAGGCCCAGGAGCAGGCGACCGGAGCTCTCCAGGCCGCCGGCAAGATCGCTTCCGGCGCCGACGGTGTCTCCATCGACAACGTCGAGCAGCGGCTCCGCGACCGCGCGGCCGCGTCGAACGAGCGCTTCAAGGATGCGATGTCCGACGTGAGCGGCGGCAGCGTCCAGGAGAGCGTCACGAGCGCGAAGGCGAAGCAGATGATCGCCGCGATGAAGGCAAAGAACGCCCGCACCGCCGCGTCGACGAGCTAGCCGCGATACCGCAACTCGCAGGGGTTCCCACTCGGGACCCCTGTTTTTTATTGCACTATCTTTCTTTTTGTCATTCCGGACTTGATCCGGAACCCAGAAAAAAGACCAAACGTAATTTGTTTGGTCTTTTTTTATACGTTTTTTACGTTCTGGGTTCCGGATCAAGTCCGGAATGACAATGAGAGGGGCTGGGATGACAATAAGTTACACCCCCACTTTTTCTTTCCGCGCGTTCTTCAAATTTCCCACTTCGTCGAGATTGATCGAGAGCAGCGTCGACGTTCCTTCGTCGCGCATCGTGACGCCGTACAGCACGTTCGCTTTGTGCATGGTGTAGCGGTTGTGGGTGATCACGATGAACTGTGTTTTTCCTGCGAGCTGTTCGATGATCGACGCGAATTTGTCCGCGTTCGATTCGTCGAGCGCTGCGTCGACTTCATCGAGCACCACGAACGGCGACGGATTCGATGTCATGATCGCGCAGATCAGCGCGATCGACACGAGCGCGCGTTCGCCGCCCGAGAGCATCGTGATACTTTTGATTTTTTTTCCTGGCGGGGTTGCGTGGATTTCTATACCGACGATGCGATCACGATCTATTTCTTTTTTTTCTTTCGCAACCACATCGTCCTCCTCGTCTTCTTCTTTATCGCCGGCGCGGATCTGCATCAGCTCCGCCTTGCCTCCACCGAACAGCGTTTTGAAGTAGCGGTCGAAATCGCGATTCAGCTGTCGGAACGCCCCTTCGGAGCGCGCTTTAATCGTCACGTCGAGTTCGGCGATCACGTGGTCGAGATCATCGATCCCTTTTCGGAGGTCGGTGGTTTGCGTCATCAAGAATTCAAACCGCTCGTGCGTTTCGGTGTACTCGCGCGTCACTTCCGGATCGATCCCACCGATCAGTTGGAGTTGGTATTTCAGTTTTTGGATCTGACCAGACAATTCATCAACGCGCTCTGCGCCGGTTGCAACGTAGTTCACTTTTACATGCGCAGCTTTTTCACCGAGCTCAACGTTCATCTCCGCGTCGAGCGACTCGCGGCGCGTATCGAGACGCGCAAACTCTATACGCTCATCACCGAGTCGGCGTTCGAGCGCGTGTGCCGCAGTGATTTTTTCTTGGAGTGTGTGTTGCAAACTGAAAAACTTCTCTTTCTTTTTTTGTTCGCCTTGGTTGTAGCCTTGGAGCGCAGCGAGCGCGGCGCGAATTTTCGCATCGATATCAGAAAGATTTTTGGCGAGCGCCGCAAGTTCGCGCACGAGCGCAGGATCTTTTTCTGGCGCAGCAGAGGACTCCGGCGCAGGGCGTTCAAGGCGATCCTTCAAAGACACTGTATCCTTGTGTAGCGCCGCGAGTGCAGATTCAACAGCCTTCGCGTCCTCGAGCGTCTTTGCCGCACGAAGTTTCGCGATCACCGCATCTTGCCGAGAACCGATCACGCCGATCTCCTCGATGATTTTTGAAAGGGGGAGCGCGGTCGCAACACGTTTCGTTACTTGTTCAGCGATTTCAATTTTGCTTTTGATCTGAAGCTCCTGACCCCGCAAACGATTTTTTTCCTCGAGCAGCTGTTGATACTCCTCTTGGAGTTTCGAGAAAGCATCGCTCCCGGTTTCTTCCACTTCTAATTTCCCGAGCTCTGCTTTTGCGGAGTCGAGTGTCGATTCTTTTTCACGCCATTCTTTTTCGAGCGTCGTGAGCATTTTCGTGCGTGCGTCGGTCTGCGTTTTGAGATCGGTCCACAGTTTTCCGTAGTACTGATGGCGTAGCGCATGCAAATCTTCTTCAAGCGTGCCGCGTTCTTCAAGCCGCTTCACTTGGCGAGCGAGCGAACGCATGCGTGGTTCGATTTCTGCGAGCAGCATTTCTGCTTGTTGCAGATTCTCTCGCGTCGCGTCTAATTTCATTACCGATTGGTGGCGTTTCAGTTGGAACTGCCGCACGCCTGCAGCTTCATCAAAAAACTCTTTTCGTTCTTGCGGCGACGCGACGAGCACTGCGTCGATCGCACCCTGACCGATCACGGAATACGATCGCGCACCAAAATTCGCCTGCGCGAGCAGCAACTGAATGTCTGCAAGGCGCACTTTATTTTTGTTGATCAAATATTCTGAATCGCCATCGCGATAAATGCGTCGCGAGATCGCAACTTCAGACATGTCGAGCGGAATTTTTCCGTCTTCGTTGTTGAGATGCAAAATGACTTCCGCAAATCCCGATCGTGCCCGTTTTTCTGAACCAGAAAAAATCACATCCTCGGCTTTTTTTCCGCGGAGCAGTTTGATGCTCTGTTCGCCGAGCACCCAGCGGAGCGCATCCGCGACGTTCGATTTTCCAGAGCCGTTCGGGCCAACCACCGCGGTGATGCCGCGCGTACCGTCTGTGGCAGGGAGGAAGTCGAGTTCAGTCTTCTCGGCGAAAGACTTAAAGCCAACCATTTCCAGTTTTTGGAGATACATATCGTCTAAAAGTGTAGCAAAATAGGGAGTATCTGCAATAAAAAACTCCTCCCCCAACCCCCTCCTCGCAGGGCGAGGAGGGGGACGGTTTTAAAAGTCCCCCTCCTTACCTTTAGGTAAGGAGGGGGTTGGGGGAGGATTTCCTACTTAGGAAGGGCGATTTTGTTGTCCTCGAACAGTTTGCGGATCGTGGGGGCAGACATGGCGAGCAGGCGGTTCTGGCCGAACTCGAATCGGCCGATCACGATGCCTTGGAGCCAGCCGCTCGTCGGTGAGAACACCGCGTAGCCGGTTGCGCCGTAGTCGAATCCGTCGCCGTCGAGGCGGATCACAAGGAGATCCGAGAGATCCATGTTCGTCGCGGAGTCGCCGCGGAAGTGCGGATCCTCGACACGTGCGCCGGTGCTGCGGAGCTCGATCATCGGCGGCTCGCTTCCTTTATACAGTCGCGCGATTACTCGCACGGCGTCATTTTTCGCAGGACCCGCTCCCGAGTCGAGCGTTGCGAAGCGGGGGAGAGGCGTTTCCATCTTGAGAATTGCGAGGCCGTGATTGCTGTCGTTCACGAGCAGCACCGCTTTGGTGCGCGCTGCACCAACGGTGAATCGTTGCGACACCGCATCGTTCGATACACGCGTGGTCGTGATGACGTGACCTTCGGGAGTGAGCACGACGCCGGTGCCCATGAACGTGCCGTTGTTGTCGATGCGCACGACGGTGTCCATCACTTGCGGCGTCGATGTCACGTCGATCGGTTTCGCAGTGGGCGGCGCAGCTGGTGCGGGCGTCGTGAGTGCGAGCACGGAAAGAACGCAAGAGAACAGGAGGATGTAGTGAAGTCGCATCAGTGAACCTACCTTTCGTGTATCTTTTTTACTCCGGCAGCGCACTCTCGTCAACAAAAAAAAGAAGACCCCGCACCGGCTGGTGCAGGGTCTCGTGTGTGTGCGAGGGATTACTCCCCCAGCATGAGGGAGCCCGCCGTGCACGTGTCGAGGCGGCGGAGGGCGGTCATGATGCGCTCGGCGATCGCGTACGCGAGCGGTAGGTGTTTCGGCCAGACGAGCTTGCCATACAGCTTCTCGTCCTCGATTGTCTCGACCATGCGCACGTCCTTCATCGCGAGGTACAAGCACGCGTAGTGCTCGTCGCAGATCCTGTTCCGGAAGGAGACGATCTGCTCACCCTCACGTCCACCGGTGATGGACTTGAAGCCCTTGCCGCCGATGTTGCGCGCGAACGGGCCGGGCGACAGCAGCATCGCGCGCCCCGTGTCGTTGAACGGCTCCGCGAGCCTCCCCGCGAGCACGATCTCGGGCATCTTGTCCGAGTGGACGTGGCGGTGGTCGAGCGGCTCTGTGAACTTGAACCCGACGGCGATGATCGGCGTACCGGCGGGGAGCGAGAGAGTGGGCGTGGTATCCATGACGTTCCTTTCAAAGTGCTGCAGATTTCGCAGGGATTTCCACAAAAATGAGCACACTTGAGCCTACCTTATTTTGCTTATTCTGTCAACCATTGACGCTATCCGTCGACGTTGATACGCTCATTCGCTATGCACATGCCTTTTCTCCACCGCATCGCATACGATGCGATCACTCACGCGTCGCGCGTGCTCATCGTTTCGCATCCTAAACCCGACGGCGACACGCTCGGGGCGGCTTCGGCTATGGTGAATTTTTGTCGTGCGCATAATATTCCCGCAGACGTTTTTTGTCTCGACGAAATTCCCGAGCAGTATTCCTATATGCCAGGGACTGAGCATTACGCGTGCGATCCCACGATTTTTTCTTCGTGTTCGCATGATGTTCTCGCGGTGTTCGATGCAGGCGATCTGCGCTACGCGGGAATCGTGGATTTGATTGCGTCGATGCCGACGAAGCCGCGCATTATAAATTTCGATCACCACGCCACGAACGAACTTTTTGGTGAAGTGAACGTAGTGAACGTGAAAGCATCATCGACCGCAGAAGTTGTCTATGATTTTTTTCAGGAAAATAATATCGAAGTGAGTCGCGAGATGTCTGTGTGTTTGCTCACCGGAATTCTTACCGACACCGGCGTGTTTAGTAACGCAGCGACCACATGGACTTCGCTCGAAGCGGCATCAGATTTGCTGCGACGCGGCGCAAAGATTCAAGAAGTGTCGAAAAAATTGATTCAAAACAAAACCGTGCCAGCGCTTCGACTCTGGGGCACCGCACTCGCGCGACTCAAACACAATCGCGAAACTGGGCACGCATCGACTGCGGTGTTCATCAAAGATCTCGCGGAAGAAAGTGTTGATGACGAACACGTCGATGGCATCTCGAATTTTCTCAATTCGGTGCTGGATGTGAAAGTGGTACTCGTGCTCAAAGAAATGCCAGATGGAAAAGTAAAAGGAAGTTATCGCACCACCGGCGACATCGACGTTTCCGCGCTCGCAAAAGCTCTCGGCGGTGGAGGACACAAAAAAGCCGCAGGGTTTACGGTGGTGGGACGAATCAAAGAAACAGAAGTTGGGTGGGTGGTGGAATAAAAAACGCGGTCCGAGTGAACTCTCGGACCGCTTTTTGTTACGGAGACTCGCCGAGCGAGTACGGGATGTGGTTTTTGTCGAGCAGTCTGATCACGTGATCGGTGGGCGTAATCGCCTTCACGACGAGTGGGGGCTCGTTGCCGCTCTGGACCCAGAACATCACGCGCATCACACCGATCAGTCGTCCGTTCGACTCGGCGAAGACGCCGGATCCGGAGGTTCCGCTGCCGTCGGGGATGTTGAGGAGCATGGTGTCCTCGAGCTCGGTTTTGGTCGGCCTTCGCAGTGCGTAGTGCATCTTCATGATGTATCCGCGTCCGACCATCACGCCGAACATGTACGGGTAGCCGATGTTGTACACGCTGTCGCCGACGCGAACGTTGCGCACGTCCTCGAGCACCGCGGTCACGAGGAATCGTCGCTCGATTTTGATCACCGCGATGTCGTCATCGCTGTCGAACGCGACCACCTTCGCAGGGTACGTCGTCGGCGTTGACTTGCCGGCTTCGTCCATCACGATCGTGAACATCGCCTTCTCATCGTTCACGACGTGGTACGCAGTGAGGAGGTGTCCCTCGGTCGAGATCACCGTGCCGGTGCCGTGGCCACCGGGCCTGCCTTCTCGAGTGACGTCGATGCGGAAGGTGGACGCGCGGTTTTCGTCGAATCGTGCCAGTTCCGACTTGCGTGTCGGAGGAGTTGTCTGCTTGGCAACGACCGCTTTCGCAGGCTTCGTCACGGCGCGTGCCGGTGCTGGTGGGGGAGCTGCAGCTGCACAGCTCATGATGGGGAGCGCGAGCGTCATGACGCAAGCGCGAGCGACGCAAAAGATGCGCTTGGTCATGGAGTACCCTGTCTTTGTGACGCGTCCGTTGGAAAAAGAACGCCTACAATCAGCATAGCAATGCCGTAAGCTCCGTCAAATTCTTTTTTTGGTGACTGTCACCAAAAAAAGGAAGGGCCCAAGTGTTGGGCCCTTCGTGATTACGGCCGCTTTGTCGCTCGCCACCAGCCGTACGTGTCGTACGGCCCCACGTACGTGCCGCTTCCCTCGGTGTGCGAGGAGAGCGAGCCGGAGAGGTCGAGGCCGAGCTGCTGGAGCTTCACCTTGTTGCCGTTGATTGAGCCTCGTTCGGCGCCAGACGATCCGGCGTAGGTGATGCTTCTGCCTTGCTGGTTCAGCTCGATCTCCCGTGTCGCACGATCACTGATCGTGACGCCCCATGTTCCAGAGACGTTGATCACGACGCGCACGTCGATCTCGGCGTGTGCGGCACCGTAGGTCACGCGGATCTTCGCGGTCGGCTCTTCATAGTACACGCGACCGTACTCGTCCTTGATGTCGTACCAGTCCCGGATGCCGTACACGACGCAGCCGCTGCCGAGCGGCGACACTGAGAGGAACTTCGTGTTGTCTGACTTCCACTCGAGTCGTGAGATGTCGAGGGGGAGCGCGTTGCCCGCCTCGTCGTATGGAGTGACGGCGACGATGATTCCTTTGCCCTTCGGGACAGCGAAATCGCCACCCGTGACGTCCGAAGACCAGAGTACGATTTTCGCGGCCTCGGGGTAGTTCTGATTGGTGCAGCCAGCGCTCGCTACGAGTAGTGTGAGCAGGATGAACAGAAAAGAGCGAATTCGCATCGGTTTCTCCTTGGGCCGTCTGACGGTCCTTGTGTGTCTATGGGTAGCTAAGCGGATTTTTTGGGAGATGTCAATAACGCACCTCCCCAACCCCTCCGCTAAAGCGGAGGGGCA
>SXGR01471368.1_pt1 | contig 16219 bp, 10 predicted proteins | sample 3174711 | NCBI WGS metagenome assembly SXGR01 (sample SAMN11356860, study PRJNA531348) | freshwater metagenome | isolation source: freshwater sample F1-60 | place: China: Fuxian Lake, Yuxi | collected 2017-12-25
CCTGTGCATGGCGAGTGCGGGCGCGGGTTACAAGCTGTCACTCGGTTCCGACGCCCCACCCGGTTCCTACGAGGATTTCGAACACACTGACTTATTCTTTGTGATTGGCGCCAATATGGCGGACTGCCACCCCATCCTTTATTTGCGCATGATGGATCGCATCAAAGCGGGTGCTAAGTTGATTGTGGTTGACCCGCGCCGCACGCTGACCGCTGAAAAATCCGAACTCTTTATGCAGATCAAATCCGGCACCGACTTAGCACTACTTAATGGTTTGCTGCATTTGCTGGTCGAAAACGGCCATACCGACCCCGAGTTTATCGCCCAGTTCACCCAAGGTTGGGAGGCGATGCCGGAGTTTTTGGCGGATTACACACCCGCAAAAGTTGCGGCGATAACGGGCATTCCAGAAGACGATATTCGCAAAGCCGCCAAAATGATCGGCGAAGCCAAGAATTTTATAACCTGCTGGACCATGGGTTTAAACCAGTCCACCCACGGTACTTGGAACACCAACGCCATTTGCAACCTGCATTTGGCCACGGGCAAGATTTGCTCAAAAGGCAGCGGCCCCTTCTCGCTCACGGGCCAACCCAATGCCATGGGCGGTAGAGAAATGGGTTATATGGGGCCCGGCCTGCCCGGCCAGCGCACCTTACTCGCTGAACCCGACCGTGTATTTATGGAAGATATGTGGGGCATTGAACGCGGTAGCATCAGCACCAAAGTCGGCAAAGGCACTGTGGATATGTTTGAACGCATGGCGGCGGGCGAGATCAAAGCCTGCTGGGTGATTTGCACCAACCCCGTGGCTAGCGTTCCCAATCGCAAAATCGTGATTGAAGGATTACAAAAAGCGGAGCTGGTGATCGCACAAGATGCCTTCCTCGATACCGAAACCAATCGCTACGCAGACATCCTTTTACCCGGCGCACTCTGGGCCGAAGCCGAAGGCGTAATGATTAACTCCGAGCGCAATCTCACCCTCATGCAAGAAGCCGTTTCGCCACCGGGCGAAGCCATGGCAGATTGGGAGATAGTCGCAAAAGTTGCCTGTGAAATGGGCTATAGCGAGGGCTTTAGTTTTAATTCAGCCGAAGAAGTCTTTGAAGAAATCAAACGCAGCTACAACCCTAAAACCGGTTACGACTTGCGCGGCATAAGCTACAAACGCCTGCGCGAAAAATCCATACAATGGCCATGCGCCAATGAAGCCGCCAGCGACCGCAACCCCATTCGCTATTTGAATACCGGCATCAACCAAACGCTAAAAATCCGCGAGGATGGCAGCCAACCCAATATTCTGTTTGCCACCGATTCTGGCAAAGCCAATTTCTTCGCTCGCCCCCATGTGAGCGCCGTGGAAATGCCCGATGGCGACTACCCCTTTATCTTGAACACCGGCCGCCTGCAACACCAATGGCACACCATGACCAAGACCGGCAAAATCGCCACGCTCAACAAATTAAACCCCGCGCCTTTTGTGGAAGTTCACCCCGAAGACGCCGCCGAATTAGGCATTAAAACCAAAGACAAAGTAGAAGTGCGCTCGCGCCGTGGCTACGCGATTTTGCCGGCGATAGTGACCGACCGCGTTCTGCCCGGCGCTTGCTTTGCGCCCTTTCACTGGAACGATATTTACGGCGAAAATCTTGCAATCAACGCTGTCACTAGCGACGCAGTTGATGCCATTTCGCAACAACCCGAATTAAAAGTGTGCGCGGTTACGCTCAAGCGTGTAGAAGTCTTTGCCGACGATTCGCAAAAACAACACGAGAGCGCAAAGCACACAAGTTCAGGCATGGCCTTTGCCACCTTGAGCGAGGAAACCAGCATGACCTTAATTGACACTTTCGCCACCACACTCGGTTTAAAAGCCGTAGTTGCGCCCGAACTTTCAGTGGACGAAAAAACATTTTTAAGTGGCTTTATCGGCGGCTTAACCGCCAGCGCAAAACAAATTAATGCTGTGCCGACTTTGCCGATTGATTGCCCTGTTAGCCCAGCAAATCGTGTTTACGTAAATGGTTTACTCGCGGGATTATTCAGCCGCACCTTGCCCATAGGCGTAAGCGCAAACGATGCGCCCAGTAAACCAACATTAAATATTCTATGGGCATCACAAACCGGCAACGCTGAAGCACTCGCGGAAAAATTCGCAGCACAATTAAGCGGTAGCTGGGCAATTAATTTGCAGGCGATGAACGATTACAGCGTAGAAAAACTCGCGCAAAACAAACACGCGATTTTTATCACCAGCACCTTTGGCGATGGCGATGCACCCGATAGCGGCGGCGATTTCTGGAGCCAACTCAGCAGCAATTCCGCACCGAATCTTGCGCACTTGAATTTCGCATTACTCGCACTCGGTGATTCAAACTACGATCAATTCTGCGGGCACGGCAAAAAATTATTTGCGCGCTTGCAGGCACTGGGCGCAAAGCCGCTCACCGAACGTGTGGATTGCGATACGGATTTTGAAGGGCCATCCAACGAATGGTTTGCTAAGCTGAGTGAACAACTCGTCAAACATGTGCCGACCGAGACTTCATCCAGCATGGCAAATACACCAGCCACTAGCAGCGCGAAAAAAACTGAAGGTAGTTTCAGCAAAACCAATCCTTATTTATCGCGCTTGGTCATCAACAAACGTTTAAATACGGGCAGCAACACCAAAGACACACGCCAATTTGGCTTTGATTTAGGCGCACTCGGCAACCAGTCAGGCGGCCTGAGTTACGAAGCTGGCGATGCACTTGGCGTATGGCCACAAAACTGCCCCGATTTAGTTGAAGAACTAGCAATAGCACTCAATGTAAACCGCGAAGCGCCCGTTATTGTAGACGCCAACGAAAAGCCACTGCGCGAAGCACTGCAACACAATTTTGAAATTTGTCGGCCAAGCAACGAAGCACTGCAATTTATTGCACAGCGTTCTGGAAGCAAAGAATTGGCAATGCTATTACACGCCGATAAAAAAGCCGACTTACAACATTGGCTCTACGGTCGCCAACTTGTCGATATCATTCACGAATTCCCCATTCGCTGCAGCGTGGATGAATTTATGCCGCTGCTAAAACGCATTCAACCGCGCTTATATTCCATTGCCTCCAGCGCGAAAGAACACGCACAACAAATCCATTTAACCGTTTCGGCCGTGCGTTACGAACGCTTCTTTAATGGCAAAAAAAATCGCAAAGGCGTTAGCTCAACCTTTTTGGCAGATCGCGCAGAGGGCGTAGATATCCCCATTTTTATACAAGCCAATAAAAACTTTCGCGTACCTACTGACGGCAACTTGCCGATTATGATGGTCGGCCCCGGCACCGGCGTCGCGCCCTTCCGTGGTTTTTTACAAGAGCGCCGCGCGCGTGGCGACAGCGGTAAAAACTGGTTGTTTTTTGGCGAGCAACACGCCGCCACCGATTTTTATTACCAAGACGAATTAGAAGAATTCCAACAACAAGGCGTGCTCACCGAATTGAGCCTCGCCTTTTCACGCGACCAGCAACAAAAAATTTACGTGCAAGACCGCATGCGCGAAAACGGCGAAAAAATCTGGAACTGGATTGATGCCGAAGGCGGCTATTTTTACGTGTGTGGCGATGCCAGCCGCATGGCGAAAGATGTGGATAACGCCCTGCGCGATATCATCCAAAAATACGGAAAATTTGATGAAGCTGAAACCGCAAATTATCTGCGCAAATTGAATATGGATAAACGTTATGTGCGGGATGTGTATTAACCAGTAACACTAACCCATCGCGCGCTTAATAATGCCTGCCAAAACCAAAATGTAGCGCTCCATATCCTGCTCTGGTACTTGCGCGTAACCAAGCATTAACCCGTTCCGCAGCACTGGCCCTGTAGCCAATTTGCTTAGGGCTGGCACTGCTATATTTTTTGCAGCGGCGGCTTTGCTGATGTCGGCATCCACTAAAGACTCTGGTAGCTCGATGGTGATATGAATACCCGACGACCCCCCACAAATCGTCACACTGTCACCCAGATGTTTTTCAATCGCCGCCACCAAAGCATCGCGCCGCGCCGCATAAAGCCTGCGCATTTTTCGCAAATGGATGGCGAATTGACCGCTGCGTAAAAACTCAGCGAGGGCGAGCTGATCGGCACTGCGCCCACGCGGGAAGAGATCGTGCATCATCGCGGTAATAGGGGCAACCAAGCCTTTTGGCAGCACCATAAAACCAATGCGCAGGGCAGGGAAAAGCGTTTTACTAAAGGTGCCCAGATGCACCACAGGCGCATCTTCCACCAAACCTTGCATGGCAGGCAGCGGCGAGCCATCGCGGCGAAATTCGCTGTCGTAATCGTCTTCAATAATGATTGCACCGCGCGCTTTGGCAGATTCAATGAGCGCCATGCGCCGCTCCACACTCATTACACTGCCCAGCGGAAACTGGTGCGACGGCGTTAGGTAAATCAACTTAGGGGAATGCTGTGCCCAATCCTCTGCACTTGGTGCCATACCCTGTTCATCGACCGCAATGCCTCGCACATTAAGCTCAGCGGCTTTTAGCGCTTGGTAGGCACCGGTATAACCGGGGTTTTCTATCCACGCACAATCTCCTGCACTGGCAAGCGCATGGGCGCAAAGGTCAAGGCTTTGCTGTGTACCATCGGTAATAAAGACTTGTTCTGCGCTACACCTAACACCCCGCGTACTCGTGAGATGCTCCGCAATAGCGGCACGTAACTCGGGCTCACCGGCGGCTTCGCCATAATCCAACTGGCGATAGGTGATTTGTCGCCAAGCGCGCTCCACATATCGGCGCCACACATGTATTGGGAACTCCGCCAAAGCTGGCACGCCGGGCATAAAGGCGATGAGGTTTTCACTTGAATCGGGCTGCAATTGACTGCACTGCGCACGGGGCGAAAGTGCCGAAGCGGCAGGCCGTAAAGTAACAGGCTCTAAAGTAACAGGCGCTAGGTTAAGAGGCGCTATAACCGCTTCAGCCTTTATAGGCGCTAGATGTTGCACAAAGGTTTGCCGACCACGGGTTTGCAATAATCCCTCAGTTGCCAAGTGTTCATAGGCATAAAGCACTGTATTGCGCGCCACCTTCAGCTCTTGAGCAAGCGAGCGACTTCCCATTAGTTGCGCCCCTGCCAACAATTGACCACTCAAAATAGCCTCGCGTAAACAGTTGTAGAGCAGCCGTTGCTGGGTTTGCTTGCGGCCTATGTGTTGGCTCTTATAACGATTGAACAATAACTGATAATCCACACTGGCTCCAAAATAAACATTGTTTGTGGTTCTTATTGTAGAGCCAATAACACTTTAATCTAGACCCTGTTTTTCACTCTACAGATTCCATTGAGGCTCCACATGACCAAGAACACCCGCCCCGCTCCGTCTGCCCGCACTCGGATTAGACGCATCGCCGAAAAAGCCAACTACGAAACACAAATGCTGTATGACATCATCGATGAAGCCTATGTGTGCAACCTTGCGTTTAACGCAGGCGACAGCACTCACTGCATTCCAACTGCCTGCTGGCGCGATGGGCACTACCTCTATATTCACGGCTCCAACGGCAGCCGCATGGTTAAAGCGCTTTTATCCGGCATTCAAACGTCTATCGCCATCACCCACATTGACGCCTTGGTATTGGCAAAATCAGCGTTCAACCACAGCATGAATTATCGCTCGGCGGTGATTTACGGAACGTTTGAAGCCGTGGAAGGCGATGAACACAAAGCTGCTGCGCTCGATGTATTTATGGATAAAATTGCCGCTGGCCGCAAACACCAAGCTCGCCCCGGCAATGCGCAGGAGCTTGCCGCCACAACCGTATTGCGCATTTCACTGGATGAAGCTGCTGCAAAAGTAAGCAACAAGCAAGCGCCTGAAGATAACGTGGAAGATCTCGATTTACCCGTATGGGCAGGGCTTTTGCCCATGAAGGTGACGCGGGGTGAACCTATTGCGGCCAATAATGTTGCTGTGTCTACGCCTGATTACGTGCGTGATTGGGCTGAGTAAAACCTATCTTAAACCTCGTTTGCAGCTTAAGAGCACAGGCAGCAAACGAGGTAAATTTCCTTTGAAATCCTAATGCGGCTTAGCGGCGTTGAACCCCAAAAAATAGGTGTAACACCGGCACGCGCTTAACCAGCTCAAACCCAACTAAACAGCCAATTATTACGGACACAATCACTAAGGCAGGCTCCACAAAACCGCCCAGCTGTTTGGGGACTAGCCAATAAGCCACCACAATAATCAAGGTTTGGTGGAGAATATAAAAACAAAACACGCCACGGTTTAAGTAACGCAGCACCGGATTAGTCGACGTAAAATAATATTGCGCCCAGGCAATTAAACTCAGCATCCAAAACCAACCATTTGCCGTCCAGAACAAGCTGTTTATGGTTTTGGCAATAATGTCATCAAACAACCCATTGAGAGATCCGCCATTATAGGAAAATAGGATATAGGCATAGGTAAACGTGGCGATGAGCAAAAAATACCAGCGCAGCGATGCAAAACGATTCCAGATTAAGGGCATCCTTACCAAGATAAAACCGATTAAAAAAACCAGTAATGAGCGCGCATGATTAAACCAGTCGTGCACAAAATCAAGGGTGACGGGATATTTATCATCCAGCCACTTACCTAAAGCATAAGAAATAATAATAGGCAAAATCACCACCACCCACATAGACGTGTGATTAGCGATCCAACGCCACAAGGGTAGTAATGAAGGAGACATCACTAAGGGATACACAGCCCAAATGATTAAGCTGTAAGCCAAGAGATAAGGAAGAAACCACAGATGATTCCATGTGAGTTGCATGGAGCCTATGGTTTTGTGTTGGGCAAATTCCGGGCTGCTTTGGTCAATATAGGCATACCAAAAATGCCAAAAATTCGGGCAATCGATAATACCTTTTGAGTTGGCTTCCACATATACCTGGGGCACAACAATCACCAGCATCCCAAACACTAAAGGCAAGAGTAGAAGAGGAACACGCTGAGCAATGAATCGCCACCAAGATTGTTTAGCCAATAAAAAAGAAACCGCCGCGCCACTAATCAGAAACAACAACGACATTCGCCACTGATTCGACCACAACATAAAATTAGTCAGTAATTTACTGCTATAACTACTTTTGTAGTGGTAGCCCCAGCCTTCGGCATAAAGCATACCGACGTGATAGAAAATCAGCAGCCCAAAGACCAGCACGCGGAGCCAATCAAGCTCGACCAAACGCGAGCTAGCAAAGTGTTGTGATGCGGGGTTACTCGATATTGCATGCGCCATAGTCAAACTTCCTGAAGCGAGTGATAAAGCGCTATGCTAAGAGAAGACTGTTTTGTACTGTGACGCTAAGTGATTGTTCTACATCAGTTTGTGATGAGCGGAAGCCCAGCGTGACCAAATTATTTGCGATTTGCCCTACACCCGCCACACTCAGCAGCCTGTGAGTTCATTAATGACCAACCCTATGCACACCCCTTACACACAACACTTTTTAAAACACCAATACCTATGGGCAACCACGCTCTTAGTGGGCTGGTTCAGTATTAATATTTTGGTAATGGCAACCACAACGATTTTGGAATTTGAACGTGCAGGCGAAAGCATTCCGGCATGGGAGCCTTTTTGCTGGGAAATATCCAGCCAGGTCATGATTTTGCTGTTGATACCTGTGGGGATTTTTATTAGCGATCGCTGGATTGAAAAGCGAAATCTTAAGGCCAAGTTACTTGCCCATGCGGTGCTTACCATTCCCTTTTCAGCGGCACACATCGCCGGCATGGTTGGCATTCGCCAGCTTTGGTACACGGTTATGGGTAGCCACTATGAGTTTGGCAATTTATGGCTTGAGCTGCTCTACGAATACCGCAAAGACGCCCAAAGCTATCTCACCATTGCACTCATCATTGTTGGCTATCGCCTTATTGTGCGACGCTTGCAGGGTGAAGCCAGCTATTTGGCTAAAGATGAAGGGAGCGAGAATACAGAACCGGAATCGCCACCCGAGCGCTTACTGATTAAAAAGCTCGGGCGCGAATTTTTAATACAAACGGCGGATATTGAATGGATTGAAGCGTCTGGCAACTATGCCAATTTACACATTAAAGGCAGCATTTACCCCATGCGCATCACCATGGATAAACTAGAAAAGCTGTTACCCAGCAACTTCACCCGCATCCACCGCTCCACCATCGTTAACCTTGAGCAGATTCACGACATACAACCGCTGGATACTGGCGATCACCAAGTGACTTTACGCAATCAACAGATGCTCACGCTATCGCGCCGCTACAGGGAAGAATTTAAAACATTATTGAGCCTTAGATGAATCGCTAAACCACCTTGGTATCGCTCACGTCCTGTTCAAGATCCTGCTCAAGACCCTGCTCAAGATCCTGCTCAAAATCTTGCGCCAAGATACGCTCTAAAAACTGCGCGAAGGCACTCGGCAAGGTATTTTCGCTTTCCACCTTTTCTGCCATTTTTTTACTTAAATCCAACAGTAAATCCTTGGGGTCAACAAATTGCGCCGCGAGATTTATGGATTCAAAAACGTCTTTAATAAAATCACCCACAGGCGCTAATTGAGTTGCCAAGCTAGGAGCCTGTAGGTCATCTTCTGGAGCGAAAGCACCATAAGCAACCGCAACTTGCTGTATTTGTACCTGTGAAAGATTAAGGGAATAGCTCGCAATCTGTTGATCGTCATAACCAAGACTGAGCGCCTTATCAAATACTTGATCCAAATTACCGGCATAAAATTGCCCAGCAAGTTCATCCACTCGCCCCAGTAATTGATTGATAGCCTTTAATTCGTTTTCACTTAAGTCGCCGTCAATAGACAACTCAAAACTGCTAGAGGAACTTTGGCTGGCGTTGCCATAAATACCTTTTGCATCGCGCCCTGCCGATACACTAACCCCTAAACTAGATGCTGCGCGAATACTGACTTTATCGCCCTCCTGTGTGGTTAATTCAAAACGGAAATCGCGCGCCTCTGCATATTCATAGAGACCTTCTTGAATGGCGATATTGTTGATCTGCGCAGGCCGCACCACTTCAGGTGTAACCTTAGGCTCACTCACGCTGGGCGCGGCATCTTCAATAAATGTTGCACGCAGCGCATCAAGGCCGCTCATGACTTGTTTGTAGGTATCGCCAATGTCCGCCTCTACGTCGGGCGAGAGCATACTAAGCGCTTTTAATTTGTCTGCAGCTTCCGCAAAGCCTTTTTTAAAGCCCTCTAAACCCGCGTCCAAACGCGCTTGTAATTGTTCTTTAGTGGCGCCATCGGCTACATCCAACTGCAAGCGGCGCTCAATAAAACCCAAAATGGTATTTGCGGCTTTAGTGGCTGTCATAGGTTCTGAAGTGTTAGCGAGCGCGTCTTGCTCAGCATATGCTGTCGCCAAACCTCTGCTGGCAATTTTTTCGTAAGCCTTCGTCAGCGTATCCGTTACCAAGTGCAACGCCGATTGACGCTTATCACCCAGGGTGGCAGCAGGGGTTGTTTGCACAACCGGCAAGGATTTTTTTGCGCGAGCCTGCGAAGGATCTTGCGGCGAACCGTATGAAGGCGAAAGCGATGAATGAGCTGTTATAGGAGAAAGAGTCACAGTGAACCTCTGTAAGCAAAGAGTACTAAAGCCAGATAGTGGTATCTAGGGTTTCGGCCACAAGCTTAAAGACTAAAAGATTGTTTTGTGCTGCCTAGCGATCTACTTATAACTTAAAGAGCAACAATTCTACGCTGTTGATATGGATGATAAAAAATAAAGAAGGAAAGAGGACTCCATTGATCGAGCCCACCATGGTCAACCTTGAGCAGATTCACGACATACAACCATAAGTGCTCATACTATGAGAGAAGAATTTAAAACACTGTTGAGCCTTAGATAAATACCTTTTGTATCGCGTCCTAGAGTAAAAGCACACAAGATATGGTGTAATAAAAAACCGCTGCCAGGCGGTTTTTTATTAAGTCACTTTTATCATATATTTTTACAGCAATTAACAGATCCACACACATAAAACACACATAAAAATAGAAAGCGGGAATACCTATGGCCAAGCATGTTTTACTCAACAATATCCAGCACAAAGATTTACGGGTAATTACCCAATTCTCTGCCGCTTATGGCGACAATATTAGCAGCACACTCACATTCCCCACCGAGTTTGCTGATGTACAGAAAGAGTACCCGATATTTTTTCAAATTAACCCAGACACAGGCAAATACCAATCGGTTGCGCTCTTTGGTATCTCCCAAAATGAAAACTTGTTTTTAACAGCTGATGGTACTTGGGATGCAACCTATATCCCCGCTCTTATAGCGCGCGGCCCTTTCCTCATTGGTTTTCAACAAGACCCCAACAACCCCGATAGCAGAGAACCTGTTATCCATGTTGATATGGAAAGCCCAAAAGTTAGTACCACCGAGGGGACACCCGTATTTTTAGAGTTCGGTGGTAACACGCCTTATCTTGAAAATATCACTCGTTCATTAAAAGATATTTACGATGGCATGGCGATCAGTGAGTTTATGTTTCAAGCCTTTACTGAGCTGGACTTAATTGAGCCGGTGAATATTGAAATTGAATTCAATAACGGCGAGCAACACCGATTGAATGGCAACTACACCATCAACCGCGACAAGCTAGCCAATTTGACCGGTGAGCAACTCTTTCAGCTGAATCGCTCCGGCTTTTTAGCTGCCGCATTTCTGGTAACAACATCCTTAGGGAATATGCAAAAGTTGATTAACATTAAGAACCGCAGAAATTAGTTCTGAATAAATGGCGCAACAATAATAGCAGCGAGTTAACCAAGCCATGTCAATAATAACCAACAAGATAAAAGTGCTGGATGAATGCACGCCCGAATTTTTTTTCACCCAAATCGCCCCGTTAAACGAGCCTGTGGTGTTAAAAAATATCGCCAAGCAGTGGGATCTAGTCAAGGCCGCACAAGTATCCGATGAGAGTGCGGTCGCCTATTTAAAATCCTTTTATAACGGCCGCCCTGTAGCCGCATCTATAGCCGCACCCGAGATCAACGGCCGCTTTGGTTATACCCAAGACGCGACTCAATTAAATTTTGAAAAGCGCCAAGTCCAAATCAATGAAGCGCTCGATCAAATCCTTGCGGAGCGATCTAACCCAAACCCATCGTCATTTTATATTGGATCAACCTCGCTTGAAGGTTATTTGCCGCAACTGCGCAAAGGCAATAATTTGGATGCCTATTTTGAGCTTTTAAATTTAGAAAAAGGCAGCCTGCTCGAAAGCATTTGGATTGGTAACCACACGATTGCAAGCTGTCACTATGATGCGCCCTATAACATCGCATGCTGCGTTGCAGGCAAGCGCCGTTTTACGGTTTTTCCTCCCGAGCAAATCAATAATTTGTACCCTGGGCCGCTCGACCCAACACCAGGAGGGCAAGCCATTTCCATGGTGGATTTTGCCAATCCCGATTTTGAAAAATATCCACGCTTTCGCGATGCAATTGCTATGGGACAAACTGCCGAACTAGAACCCGGTGACGCTATTTTTATTCCCAGCATGTGGTGGCATCACGTAGAAGCGCTCAACACCTTCAATATTTTAATTAATTATTGGTGGCGGTTATCTCCCGGGTACATGAGCACCCCCATGAATGTACTTAAATATGCATTAATGAGCATGCGCGACCGCCCAGAGCATGAAAAGCGTGCATGGCAAGCTGTATTTAATTACTACATTTTTGGTGATTCTGATTTTGCTTGTGAGCATTTATCCGAAGCGGCGCGCGGATTATTAGGGCCAATGGATGAATTGCAAGCGCGACAAATACGCGCATTTTTAATAAATAGTCTAAATCGATAATAACAACGGCAATGACACTATGAATAGTTCTACAACACAAAAAGAAATCAAAAAAATTGTTATCGCTGGCGGCGGTACCGCCGGCTGGATGTCCGCTATTGCACTCTCTAAAAAACTAGGTGAATTACTGGATATCACGCTAATCGAATCCGATGAAATTGGCACCATCGGTGTGGGCGAAGCTACCATTCCACCCATGCGCACTTTTCATAAATTATTGGGTATAGATGAACAAGAATTTATGCGCGCCACTGAAGCCACATTCAAATTGGGCATTTTGTTTGAAAACTGGGGACAGCGCGGAGATAGTTACATTCACTCCTTTGGTAAAACGGGCAAAGACACATGGCTAGGTGATTTTCACCATTTTTGGTTGCGCGCAAAAGAGCTGGGCGTAGCCGATGAATTCGGCACTTATTGTTACGAATTGCAAGCAGCCAAAGCCAACAAGTTTGCAACTTCACCTACCTCAGACATTAATTTTGCCTATCATCTAGATGCCACACGCTACGCAAAATATTTGCGCAACATGAGTGAAGCCAATGGCGTAAAACGTATTGAAGGAAAAATTGCTCAAGTCAATCAAGATACAGAATCGGGATTTATCACGTCCTTGCAACTCGAATCGGGCGCAGTGATTGAAGGCGACTTCTTTATTGACTGCACAGGCTTTAGAGGTTTGCTGATCGAAGAAACCTTAAAAACCGGTTATGTCGATTGGTCCCATTGGCTCCCGTGCGATAGAGCGATTGCAGTGCAAACTGAATCAGTCGGCCCAGCTGTTCCTTACACACGTTCAGTCGCACACGACGCAGGTTGGCGCTGGCGTATTCCGTTGCAACATCGCGTGGGTAACGGTCTCGTTTATTGCAGCCGTTACTTATCTGACGATGACGCGCGCACAACCTTGCTCAGCAATATTGAAGGTAAAACACTGATAGAACCGCGCATCATTAAATTCCAAACGGGACGCCGCACAAAAAGCTGGAATAAAAACTGTGTAGCACTTGGGCTAGCCAGCGGTTTTATTGAACCCTTGGAATCGACCAGCATTCATTTAATCATGATGGGTATAACGCGTTTAATGCAGCTATTTCCATTCAACGGTGTTACCGATGCCTTAATGAATGAATACAACCAAATCAGCCGCATTGAAATGGAACAACTGCGTGACTTTATTGTTCTGCACTATAAAACTACCGAGCGTGAGGACACCCCCTTTTGGGAGTACTGCAAAAATATGGCGATTCCTGAAACGCTTCAGCACCGTATCGCTTTATTTAAACAAAGCGCTCATGCCTATCAAAGCAACGGTGAATTGTTCAGAGTGGATTCGTGGACACAAGTAATGTTTGGCCAACGTTTAATGCCAGAGCATTATCATCACCTCGCAAAAACCATGAGTCAAAGAGATTTGCAGCGTTTTATGTCGAGTTTAGAAATGGCTATTAACCAAGCGGTTGAAAAGTTGCCAACACATAGCGATTTTGTGAAAAAATATTGCGCTAGCTCTACTTAACAAATCCAAATAAAGCACACCTAGCAATACGCGGTTTAATATTTTTTACTGAAAATGCTAAAAGAAAAAGGCGCCTCATACTTATGAAGCGGCTTTTTCTTTTTCGTATCGGTTAATAGATAATTTTATTCGCAAATAATGTCGTCAAGCCTGAAACAACGTCTTTAAAAGTAGCCCTCACGTTTTTTCTTCTCCATAGAACCAACCTGATCTTTATCAAGCATCCGCCCCTCTCGCTCGCTGTTTTTATTTAGCAACAACTCCTCAATGATTTGTGTAACTGTTTTGGCGTTACTTAACATCGCCCCCGTTTGTGGGTAGCACCCCAAGGTTCTACAACGCACATCTCTGGCCGCTATTGAATTACGCTCCGCTTCCGTCAAAAATGGCAACATCCTATCGTCATCCAAAATAAATAATTGATTGCTGTCATCGCTAACCCAACTTAGGCGCGATGCGGAAAAATACAGCGACACTAATTCAATTTTTTCAAGCAGTATGTATTGCCAAATATCCAACTCAGTCCAGTTGGACAAAGGGAACACGCGCACGGATTCGCCTTTATTAATCTGCGTATTAAATATATTCCATAATTCTGGCCGCTGGCTTTTAGGGTCCCACACTTGGTGCTGATCGCGAACCGAGAAAATACGTTCTTTAGCGCGAGATTTTTCCTCGTCCCTGCGTGCACCACCCAAAGCCGCATCAAATTTATGAATATTTAATGCTTGCTTCAAGGCTTGGGTTTTCATTTGGTCGTTATATTTCACCGAGCCGGAGGTAATGGGGTGTATGCCTAAGGCAAGTGCCTCTTGGTTAACATGTACCAGCATTTTCAGATCATGTTTAGCCGCCAACTGATCGCGGAAGCATGCCATTTCGCCAAACTCCCACGTCGTATCTATATGCAAAAGCGTGAAAGGCACAGGCGCAGGCCAAAATGCTTTTCGGGCAAGATGCAACATCACCGTTGAATCTTTCCCGATTGAATAAAACATGCATGGCTTATCAAAACTTGCGGCCACCTCTCGAATAATGTGAATCGCCTCTGCTTCCAGCTGTTTTAAATGCGTAAGTTTGTACATGTTGCCTCGCTATGGCGTTATAACTACTGAGATTTAAGCCTTAGCCCAGATTAATAGCTGGTAATAAAGCGGTATTCCGATCAATACATTGAATGGGAAAGTCACGCCAAGCGCTGCGAAAATCGCAATGCCAACATCGGCCTCTTTGATTGCCGTACGAATTGCCGCAGGGGCTGCGATATAAGAAGCACTTGCCACTAAGCACCCTAATATCAATGTACTGCCGATAGGCAAACCCAATGCAAGCCCAACAGCTAAACCCACAAGGGCGAGAAATACCGGAGCCACTAAAGCAAAAGTGATTAGCCGCCAGTGATGCCAAGGCAATGGATATAAATGCTTGGAAGCGCACAAGCCCATATCCAATAAGAACAGCGCCAACAACGCTTTAAATGACCCCAAAAACAAGGGAGCAATTGCTTGACTACCTTCTGGGCCATACCAATAGCCAATGAGAACGCCGCCGGTTAACAGGATTACCCCACGGCTAGTCAAAGCCTCATGCCAAATAGCGCCGGTACCACTTTTATTACCAGTGACTTTGCGGTGTAGAAAAATGGCGGCAACAATGGCAGGTAGTTCGAGTAAGACAAGATAAAGTGTGGTTTGTGGGGCAATAGGAAGATTCAATGCCTCGGTAAACGCCAATGCGACAGCAAAGGTACCCGCGCTGGCCGAACCGTAGTGCGCAGCAACACTCGCCGCATTTGCCTGCGTTAGCTTTACCGCATTACGCAGTAGTGGATAAAGCACAAATGGAATCACGCTACCCACTGCCAACACCGCCAACACCTCTGGCAGCAATTGCCAACTGACTTGACCGTGAAGTGACAACCCTCCTTTTAAACCTAAGGTAAGCATTAGCAAAATACTGAGCGTGTCGTAGGCCGCCTTAGGAACCACCAAATCTGACCTGGCCAAGCCCGCCAAGACACCAAGCAAGAAAAACATAATAACGATATCGGGCACCCTCACCTCCACACACAAAATAATTTCAAAAAAAACCCTCATAAAGATGAGGGTAAAATGATTACCAACGTTGAAACCCTTTCGATTTATTTGTGCGCGACAGCTTTACGTGTAACCCAAAGACTCGCCACAACACTTAATCCAATAACCGTAACCACTACACTTAAGGATATTGCCACCGGCATATGGAACCACGGCATAAGCAACATTTTTGTACCTATGAATGCCAAGACAATCGCCAAACCGTATTTGAGCAAGTGGAACCTTTCCGCAATATCGGCCAATAAGAAATAGAGCGCACGCAAACCCAGAATCGCAAAAATATTTGACGTTGCGACAATAAAGGGGTCTGTGGTGATAGCGAAAATGGCGGGAATTGAATCCACCGCAAACACAACATCTGTGACCTCTATAAGGATTAAGACTAAAAACAGCGGGGTGAAATAACGCACACCATTGTTGCGCACGCTGAACTTTTCACCGTGGTAATTGGGCGTAATTCGTAAGTATTTGCGCGCGAGTTTTACCACCCAGTTTTTTTCCATATCCGGTTTTTCATCCGACGGAATCATCATTTTGATACCCGTGACCAATAAGAAGAAACCGAAGATGTAAAGCACCCACTTAAACTCCTGCACCACCCAGCTACCGAGCATAATCATAATAATGCGCAGTACAATCGCACCCAGCACACCGTAAACTAATACGCGGCGCTGATACTCGGGCGGCACTTGAAACGCGGTAAATATAAGCAAGAATACAAAGACGTTATCGAC